>Ga0307517_10001622_pt1 | contig 37372 bp, 28 predicted proteins | sample 23_EM_MG_FD_194515 | JGI IMG/M metagenome (GOLD analysis project Ga0307517, IMG submission 194515) | Populus trichocarpa ectomycorrhiza microbial communities from riparian zone in the Pacific Northwest, United States - 23_EM | ecosystem: Host-associated > Plants > Roots > Unclassified | place...
TTAACAATATTATAAGTTATTACGATATTCTTCTATTACTTTATCAAACAATTCTTATTGAGCCTTCCTGACCTATAATCCGTTGTCGCGAATATCCTCGGCCTAGTTAGCTCGGAATCCTACCGTGATAGCTACGCCGTAATACTAGCTTATAGGGCAGTACGGTGCCAGCGGACGGAACCGGGAGGTGGGTAGAGGAAGGATCGCGAACGGGCTAGCCACAACCGACTAACGGGCCATAGCAAGGGCTTTTGGGGCCACAGCGAAAACGAGCGGGACCGTGATGTTAATAACTGAAGCTTTCCCCATCAAAGGTACAAGACCAGCAGAACCGAAGCCTTACTTCGACCGAGAGTCCGGACGCCATATCGCCGACCTATCCCTTGGTCCTTTTTTTCCTTCTTTTTTTTTTTTTTTTTAATCAAATCGTTATTATGTTTAAAGGTACAAAAGACTCATGCAGCGCTAGCTATGGAGATAAAAAACCTATAGGCAAACGTCATCCCGCCCGCTTCACCTCGTCATAGGAAAAATCAAACCCCCCGAGACCATAGAAGAAACTTCCCCCGCCTCGCACCTAAGACTCGCACCTCAGACACGTAGGGAAACAACTCATGGAAACGAACAGGAGAGAGACCCAAACCCTTCAGCAGGCCCCCAGGTAACACTAAGAAAAGAATCAAAGAAACGCCTAGATATAACTACTATTGCCAATATGCCAAATCCAAGAACCCGTACAGTGAAATCCGGTTGGGGCGGCGGCTCAACGGTCGGGAGTGACCGGAAGGTGGCGACACGTCGGGGTTTAGGAGAGACCAAGGAGGCAGTGCAATACCATGATCAACCGTAACCTAAGCGAGGATTGCGACCGTAGAGTAAATCGCAGGAGAGAGAGAGGCAGGTGGGCGAGCGGAGCCACCGGGCAGAGGGGATGCCAGCCGACGACGATGAGCCGTAGGGTGCCAGCCGGAGGGGGGGGAGCAGTGGGGTGCAAGCCAGAGGGGGAGGAGTAGTAGGGTGCCAGCCAGAGGGGGGTGAGCAGCAGGGTGCCAGCCGGAGGAGGATTTTTAGCAGTAAGGTGCCAGCTTAAGGGGCAGTACGGTGCCAGCGGACGGAACCGGGAGGGGGGTAGAGGATGGATCGCGAGCGGGCTAGCCACAACCAACTAACGGGCCATAGCAAGGGCTTTTGGGGCGACAGCGAAACCGAGCGGGACCGTGATGTTACTAACCGAGGCTTTCCCCATCAGAGGTACAAGCCCAGCAGAACCGAAGCGTTACTTCGACCGAGAGTCCGGACGCCATATCGCCGACGGTGAACGAAGCGAGAAGCTTTCCGACCGTGCAAAATGCTAAGCGAGGTGCAAAGCCGAAGCGGGGTAAGGGAGAGAACCGCACACGAAGAACGGGAACAAGAACCCCAAGGAGGGGGCGCATGCGTGCCCTAGGAGAGGAGGGAAGATGGCTTAACGTCAACCCCTAGGCTGTAGCCATGATGGGGGAAGAGAGGTGGGTGGGGGAAAGTGACGATGATTTCCCGTGGTGTTGAGATTTCAATCGCCGGAGGTGGAGGAGAGATGGTTTGTGACCTATCCCTTGGTCCAAACCAAGCGCCTTATATAGGCATCTTCTCACAACCCTAACCCTGGTGACTCATCACCTGGTGCTACATAAACCTCTATGACTCGTAGTGAGTCATAGCGCGAAATCCATCGATGACTCATATGAGTCATTGCACAACATTCCGTTAACAAATCAAAACCCATAAAACAAGTTATTTGCTCAAACGAGTCACATGCGTGAAACCCATGACTCATAATATGAGTCATGTCCGAAAGTCATTACATCGTTTGACGTCACAATCGTGAGTCATAAAACAATCAAGCAATCATAATATAGCAATAACTCGCGAGTGCGTAGTCATGTGAGAACTATGAGTCAAGTGACGTCATAGTGTAAAAACCAACATACCTTATGACTAATAAGTCTTAGTCATGTGAAATCTGCCTTGCTTAGTCACAATTTGTGACACTTGCCCTACATTTTGTCTCTTTGATCGTAGTTCTCCACAACGCCAGGTCTATCCCTCTCTTCTCCGATCAGATCGTGACTGTGGCACTCGGCCTCTCCATTAATCTTCTTCTCCACTGGTGTTCCTCCTCTTTCCAACTTCCAGGCATTCTCCATCTGTGAATCCCATCTGCTGTTCACCCAGCAACCAACCTCTCCACAAACACCCATGTACTCTTCACCAGATACCTCAATCCCATTCTCTACTATAAATGCACTACTATCAACACCGTCGCTTTCCGTAACACAACTATCATCCATACAATCAGTAGAAACCGCAAGACCTTCATCTCTCTCTCTCTCTCTCTCTCTCTCTCTCCCTGTCTTCATTCAAGTCTCTCAAATCTGACAAACATAAAGTACTCGCAACATCTATCGTATCTGTGACACCAGACAATCGACTTGGAAAATTACCTGATGACTCTTGTTTTCTGACACATCGGACACCTCTCCATCTTCCTCCTCATCCTCCCATTCTATCCCCTCTATTGCCTCTCTCACAACCTTCCTAATTACATCCAGAAAGGTTCTGCCCCCAAGTGTGTGCCGAACATCCAACTCCTCCTCAATCTGAGCTGAAAGGTCCAGCGTACTCGTGTCTCAGTCTCTGATAACCACTGGAACACTGGGACGATGTCTCTGAGGGCTTATTTGTGCACTGTTGTCTTGAGAAATTAAGACCCGGGTGCGATGTTGATGCATGATATAATATCTGCTGCTCGTATGATCCCCTTTTGCCTTGTCAGCCTGCAACCAACATCGGCTAAGTAGAAGTGGGTACGTAGGTTTGTACTCCGCCGAGAGGGCGTAGAGACCTAGGTCGCACGATAGTCCTCTGGTAGTGATTGGTACATGACCACTGTAGGAGATCTTTGCCAGCGCATTTGTAGCCATCCGAATCACTATGGCTCCCTCCTTCCGTAATTTCGCACCGATGAGCCATAATAGGTGAATAGGCATGAGGTTTACGACAGATCGTGCGTCAACCAGAATTATCGAAATCTGATACGTTCCCTTTCCCGTACGGACAACACCCTTTGTGAAGAAGTTGGCGACCTCTCCCAGGTCTTGATCTGTAGCCATGGCTGATACCTCCTGTTCATCTTGTACTTCCTTGATCGTCACCTTTTTCCCTTTCCCTTTCTCTTGCGCTTTAGTACCAGTACGTTCCTGCACAAGCTGGCGACAGATGTCACGTTTGACAGATAGAGTGAGGTCGAAAAAGAAACCCTAGTTAAAACCGGTCACAGCTGAGTCCCTGAAAGCGCCAACAAAAATCACACTTCTCTCTTCCTGCCATCAACCAAATCGGCTTACGCGGAGCCCGAGGAATAGGCGTCTTGGTCTTTCACTTTTCCATTGTAGCTTCCTCTGCCTCCTCGTCCGCACAATATATGTAGTACTTTGATGTCCGCTGGCACGACCAGTTTCTCAGTCCAACTCTGGTGGTAGATCACTGAATTCGCGTGCTCGCTCCCCTGCTATGAAAGGGATCGCATTCTCTTCTTCATCCGCCTTTTCAGATGCATCAGACGCATAGCGGTTATCAATATCAGCCTCCTTGACCTGGTGAACAAACATTCCCAAATCGGCCGACTCCACCACAGCTGCGGCTGTCACCTCACAGACCTTCATTTCCAAAAGCACCGATGACTTAGAGACTATTTTAATCAGGCTGACTGGCTTGTTTTGAGTCTGCGCTGGTGGTTCTACTCTTCGTGCTGGGGTATCTGGATGCTCTTGTCTTAAGTTGTCTTTCCTGGGCATCACTGGTAGCTGGTACAACTGTGGACATTGGTAACGGAAATGTCATTCCTCTTGAAAGTGAAAGCATATGCGCAGAGGAGGCACATAATACAGAGCACCCGCTGGGACAGCGGCAGTTTGCGTTTTCTGTGTATTCTCATAGGAGCGGAGTTGCGGGTATCTGCGCAGGGGTTGTCCTGGTGCCTGAGCGAAACAGGTAGTATCTGCTGGACGTCGTGAGAAATCCTTGAAGTAAGAGCGTGTAAGAAAACTCATTCGTTCCATGTCCTGAGGGCCATTGTCATAGACTGACTAATAACCTCCTCTACTGTCCTCCTGGTATGCGCCAGGCGGCAAGGGGTCGTTACGACGATTCGGATAGCACTCAGAATGACCAGTACTAGGGTGGCTAATGTTTGGCTGCCCGTAAGGGTACATCCAGTAACCTCCCCCAACTGGAAAGGTATGAAGTGGAATGACATCTTCCTCAGACCTTCCAACGCCTTCTTTCTTGTCAATCGCAGTTGCCTTCTGCATTTGCATCAAGTCGTGCATCATCTCCCGTAGTTCTGCCAATTCCCCTTTGCTTGCAGCTTCCTCCCCACTGCTCTTCTGGGTCTTCCTCTCCTTACTGTTTGCTCTCTTGCCCTTCCTCTTGCTTGCTCCTCTGCCTTTTGCTCACTTACCCTTCCTTCTTGTCTTCTGGCTGTCACTATAATAGTCGTCATCATAGTCATCATCATCCTCATCGCTGATGGCAACTTCATTGGAGTTGTCATCATCGTTGTTGTCTTCCTCTTCGTCGTCATCATCATAGCGCCTACTCTCCTGCTTGTGATATCCTCTAACCTTCAGTTGAGTAGCCAAGTGCATAACACCTTTGACAATCTTCATAGGCGGCTCACTTGAGTTGCACTGACGAAAGGTAGAAATGGCCAGCTCACGTCGCGGTAGAGGTGCACTCGAGAGTCCATTGAGGTAGTTGCTGATGAACATCCACTTGAATCGATCTAAACCGCTGGGCGTATGCTGAAGGAACCTGATCACACGGCGCGAGTAGTGAAACACGTCACCATCGCCTGGCCGGAGCGAATTCATTGTTGCCAGCATCTCCGCCTCTGCATGTGTCTCCTCCTCCATATCGTGAAACTCATTGACCAACGCTGTCCTGAGTAGCTCCTCCTCTCTACAGGTCCCCTTATCCAACGTCATGACAAACAAACCTATAGGCGGTGGAATGAAATGGCAAGACGAGATGGATCTGAGCAGTTCGCCCTTACTTTGACTGAGTAGTGTCCGTAGTAAGTCTTCACCTTGAGTAGCAAACCATTAGTCCATCCAATCCAAGAATGCCTTCACCTGCACTCCTCCTTCCCCAGTGAACTTTATCCCACTGGCACACGCTTAGCTCATTGCACTTTTCCACGGGATGACTTGTCTGGCTAGTAGTTGACAGGCGATTTACTGGTTGTCGGTGTTATTCTTATTGCTGCTCTCAAGGAATCGCAGCTCTCCAAACTCAACTGAATACAAATTTCCACTCTCCTTGAAGAACAAAGTAGTATCCTTGTCGCTGTCTTCCTTTAACCTCTGCATCAGTGTCCAGATCGTAACAGTGACCGGCTCGGCTTCTACCTCTTCCTCAATCTTGATCTATCATTGGGCGTACAAGCGAAAACTTTCACACTTCACCAGCTAATTGCAGGAGCGGGAGCCTGTTGCGAGGTTGAACACCAATCTGTTTCTGAGAACCAGTTGGCACGCTCTCTCACTACTGCCCTCATGTGGATGGTGTGTGGTGCAAGCTGTATTCCACTCCTGTCGCCCATGGCATGACATTCTTATAAACAGTATAATAGTGGGGTAGGGGATTGACTTGATGATGACCAGCTTAATTCATCGGATAGAGGATAGTAGGAGAGAAGTGCTTGACCCAATCAAAAGAGACAAAGGAACCGTTGACAATGCTGTGTTTGACTTGTGTGTTGTGCCCGCTTGTCTAGTTACAGAAGGTGGAAGAGGCTATATACAGAAAATTCTGCAGGCCAAGCTATCTACTAAGTGGGTGAGTGCCAGAGGGACACAACATCAAGCGTGACTGGCTAACTACCCCATGAGATGGCCCTACCCCATACCGGGCGTCCTCCCAGGTACACCGTCTATCGCATCCGGGCCCAAAGACTGACAGACTGGACGCTTGAGTTCACTGCTTGAAAGAGAGACACACTGGGAGAATAAACTGATACGCCAGCTTTACGCCAAGAGAGACAGAGATAATAGGAAGGAGGGAATATCGGCTTATAGTGATAGAAAAGTCTAGTAATGAAGTCTCTCGTCACGAGGTGTCAGTTCCGCTTGGAGGATTAACATAAATTACCGTGCAACGGCTCATCACCTAGATGCGGCTCAGCATGACAACCACTGGAACACCAAATGTATATTTTATTAGCTGCACAACTAGTAATGATATCATATTGGAAATATCTTAGAAAGTACTTTTAAAGATGGAGAATCTGAATCTGAAGTTTATATTTAATAATAAGAAATAATGCATCTTTTATACTCACTTTATTCCAAACTGGTTCAAATAGCATCTTACTTACAATAGTAGTGAAGAAAATTGAAACCAACCACAAAAATAATAGTTTAAGCAAATAATATAATTCCCTAGGTTGTGTATTTGATGTATGAAGTGCTTTGGTATTTGTTTGTAGCTATTTAGGAAGTCAGTGTGACCTGAAAAACATGAATAGTTAAATATCTATCATAAAATCCGGACAGGATGATAGCTGCTCATAGGGTTTACATAATGTTCCAATACCTTTTAATCAACTTCCATTTAGTGATTCAAGATACTATATAAACCTTCAAGGCCGTTGGTCATACCTTGCAAAATTTATTCCCTAGTTATTGGAAAGTAGTTTAGAGAGAAATACTACACTTCTGCCTCAACCATGTAAGCTACACATGCACGATGCGGCTAAAAGCTGTGTTGTATGGTCTCTTGATATAGCTAAAGCTATGGCATAAGTTTTAGTATGTTTAGGGATTAAGATTTAGAGAATTTGCAACACAACTCTATCGAGACTGAATATTACACCCAAGACTGACTGTCTTTAGAGTAGAGGTGTGAGATCTCTAAATCTCAATGTTCAAGCTTACTAAAACTTATTCCATAGCCTTAGCTATATGAATAGACCATATGATAGAAATTTTAGCCTTATCCTGCCTGTGTAGCTTACATGGTTGAGGCAGAAGTGTAGTATTTCTCTCTAAACTACTTTCCAATAACTAGGGAATAAATTTTGCAAGGTATGACCAACTGCCTTGAAGGTTTATATAGTATCTTGAATCACTAAATTGAAGTAGATTACAAAGTATTGGAACATTATATAAACCCTATGAGGAGCTATCATCCTGTCTTGATTTTAAGATAGATATTTAACTATTCATGTTTTTCAAGTCACACTGACTTCCTAAATAGCTACAAACAAATACCAAAGCACTTCATACATCCAATACACAACCTAGGGAATCATATCACTTGCTTAAACCATTACTCTTGCGGTTGGTTTCAATCCCCTTCACTACTATTGTAAGTAAGATGCTATTTGAACCAGTTTGGAATAAAGTGAGTATACAAGATGCATTATTTTTTATTATTAAATATAAACTTCAGATTCAGATTCTCCATCTTTAAAAGTACTTTCTAAGATATTTTCAATATAGTGTTACTACTAGTTGTGCAGGTAGTCAAATATACATTTGGTGTTCCTGTCATTGCCATGCTGAGCCGCATCAGGGTACCCAGCCGGAACCCCGTAAAATACCTTACCTCTTGGTCAATACCTCTTGGTCAATACCTCTAAGGGGGGGAACGGAATAATATGAAGGAACATAAGGAAGAAAAAGCCTCAAGAGCTAGGAGGGAAAAAAAATCCAACCACTCTATTTGGGTACTGTTTCCTGATGATCTGGTGGTCTAATGACAATGCCTTTGATCAATCGCTTTCCCCCCCCCCCCTCTCTTCCTCCTTCTCCCGCTCCCCTCTGTTGAATAAAACTAGCAAAGGGAAAACATTGGAATATTTAACAAACTAAACTTCAATGGGAAATCCCCTTTGTCTAGTCCATCATTGCTACAGTAATAATGGAACATAAAAATGAATCAAAAGTATCAGTACGCAATGTAGGCTTTGGATCCCGAATAATTTATCTTCGCCTGAGCAACGTCTCTAGAGCATCCTAGAACCCCACATGCTGTAAAAATTGGAGTATGATATATCATAATATCATAGTTGAGAATCTCACTAGGGCGTTGGATTTGGCTCTCCTAGTAGGGTTTGTTGTATTTTTCTTTCGCTTGTCTCCAGTCAGGGCTAAAGGGAATACCCCCCCGGAGGGTCCCCCCTGTTCCAACGGGCGAAATTCTAGACGTCCTGGCACCATTCTCAATTTCTCCCACGTAGTCTGTAATACTCGCCAACCAATTTCCATGCGGTTTTTCAAGTAACCCCAACCATATCTTTGGAGGTTCGGGAGAGCTATGGGAGGATTGGGAAGGTTAGGGTATTTTGGGGAACCACCTTGGAGCATTGCAGGTTTCTACCACCCATTAATTATATCTTTTTGAAAAGAGTTATTGGCTGCGAATAGTTTCTCTGCTTGAGGATTTCTTACTTCCTTAGTGAGTTTGAAGTTGGGTGGATGTAGGTATTTTCGTCCTCATTTTCGCGCAATCACCAGTTTATCCAAGCGCCCCGCACGGACTGTAGGTCCGTATGGGAAGGCAGTCATGGGCGCCCATCTTTCGTAAAGGCGGAAGTCATAGGGGTTGGCAATAGGTCTGGGCCATCTTGCGGCAGTCCTGTTCCGGAAAGTGCAAGAGGGCTATCTATAGGATCCGAGGGTCACCTGCAGATACCAGTTGTTACCTATAGGCACCTACCATACCATCACAGACAGTCGCCTATGATACCGCCGCAAGCCTGCCTGAACCTATGGTCAACCCCTAAGACTCCGACCTCTATGAATGACGAATGTCAGCTCATTATACAGTAAGACAACCTGCCCTAGACGCCCGGGACTGCCGCCACATAGGACCCCACCGTCCAAGGGGGACGCTTGAATACACTGTGGACATATAGGGGAAAGAACAAATGAGCTCCCTCAATAGATATAATCAGACAAGAAGGGGTAGCATTGTGAGATATCTATGGGAGGGTGTGAAATAGGAAGAAGTTGTGAGTTCAACAGAACCCCCGATTCCATCTATTGGTCTTGGAATGGATTGGTAAGGGGGCCGGGCATTCACACTTGTTCGTTGATCCTTATCTGAAGTCCTGGTCGGGAGTTGCATACTCAATAATATAGGGCACAATTTCTCCTATGATACATAGTGATTTTTCGGGCGCCTACAAACTTTTTCCGTCTTCCCATAATGTTGAACAATTTACCTGCTGTCGGTGAAGTCCACATCACTCCTCTAATAGTCCGATATGTCTTTCTCCTCTTTGTGTAACAGAATCATTGCCACTTCCTCCTCTTCGGATTATCTGATTCACACTCTATTCCTCTATTGTGATATGTATGTATGGCTGGGTGAGAGAAGAATGGGAGCTTTACCATTTTAGGTGCTGCACGGCTGGAATTGTCAGATCAACCCGGTTCACATACTGCGTTCCATGGCTTGTAATCCCCCGCACTCCTGCTTGTTCCTGAAAGGTACCGTTTAACGGCGCACAATCCCTGAGCCAAAGACGCACTGTCCTGGGATTTCGCTACGCTCAACAGACTGCCGGATGCAATCGGCGAGAGGCTTAGAACTCTTAGCAGACCCCCGTGGTGGCCTTTGCATCTGGTAGCACTGCGTAGAGACACAATGTAGCGTAGCCATTAGAATTATTGCAGTCCAGAACCAAATGCCCAGTATAGCCAAGCTAGGGCAACGCCCACCCCTGCTCGAGTGCACTTGCTTGTATTTTCCATTTTCTGGGCTATCCCAGTGTGACAAGTGCAAGATGGACCCTGCAGAATCCACATGAACCCAGGGAGCACGGGAGTAACCTGGGGTATCCGTCCGGTGGTCCCATTAATATCATGGAACTCTCACTATCCACCTCCGAAGTGTGATCAGGATAACATATCGAATCCTCTCCTATAACTGATATGTTCTCTAGTGAATATCATGGGATACGCAGCTGGGCTAATTGCCCCTGAGCCATAATCCAAAATGTGTGCGATCCTGTTGGGGCAACAGAGCAACCACAACCGAAGAAATATCCCAAGCGTAGACAGCTCACTGGGGGCCTTTAATGCGAGCCCTTCTCAGTAAAACCTCCAACTTCACGCAATTTACTGTCACGATACCCTAGAGAAATTAATAACCCGGATCCCTGGGACTTGTAAGCTTGGGAGACCCACTGGGAAATGGAATTTATCAAAAGATCTGAGGCTACAGATGGCTCACAGTGTCTTAATTACTCAGAAACCTTTTTCAAATTCTAACGTCTTTTGGGGAGGCGATGGCTTTCGATGTCGAGCTGCTTTTCTGGTGATGCTTGGTTGAATTTTCCTCTGGCACCCGGGCTTCCAATCTCATCAGAGGTATGACCCGTCTATTGAAAATAAAGCCTTCTCGCGATCCTACTGGTCGATATTTCACCACATATCTAGCGAATTCTGGGGTGAAGTCTCCACTGTTAGCACTACATTAAGGGTTTGGTCTTTTAAGCATAAAATAGGTTCTTGGCTATGCCTGCTAATTTCCTATAGTGTATTCAGAGTACTACGTGCTTGCTGGAATACAGAATTATACCTGCTGCGTTTTTACAATAGGCTTCAAAAAGTCACGAAAAACGGCAACGGCAACGGCTGACCACGAAACTTTCTCACTTCAATACAGCACAACAAAACAAGAGTTTATAAAACCAAGAATATATAGTGATACAAGAAGGGCTCTAGTCTTCTACCAAAGGGTAGGGCCACCTCCTCGCTTAAGACAATTAGCTACACCCCTTGGCATACTATCAATGAAACCATAAATTCTCTCCCACGGCAATGCCTCCCATACCTCCTGCGCTAGTCTAATCAGCTCCTTCTCACTACGGGGTATTCTCCTCCTCTCCCAGACCGCTTTCCTATAGTTGGTTTTGAATAAAAGCCAAACATTCTCGATTGGGTTGAAATCAGGTGAGTTGGAAGGCCAATCCATCCTTTCTATACCAAGGCACTTGCGATACTTCTCTGTATAAATAGAGGTATGATAGCTGGCACCATCCTCTATAGTTTGAACACCAGCTTCGGCTCCACCAGCTTTCTTATAGAGTGGTTGAAGATGTGGAATGAGAATTTCATGGACATACTGGTGTGAATTGAAGCCCAGTCGATCTCTATCACTCTTTCGCTCATCTTCAGTCCGTTTTCGCATAGGAACAAGGGGTGTGTGGAAACCATAGGTAAAACCAGCCCAGAAGCCAACTGCAATACTCTCTCCAACAAAGGTTGGCTGAAGGTTCTTCAAATCATAGGCGGCATTGGGTCCAGGAAGTCGTCGCACTTTTCGTCTATAACCCGTTTCAGTAGCAATTTGAAGATATACTTCATCGGTATAACAATGCTTCGGCCAAACTGAAATCTTCCACTTGCACCGTAATCTACACCATCTCTTTCTTTGTCTCCTATTGTGAGGTCCTATCCATGGCTTGCGTCGAGCAAGAAAAACCCGCCGTTGCAGGCTGCGCACGTAGTGGCCGAGAGTTGAAATCCCAACATCAAGTCTGGATTTATGTAAAAGCTCTCTAGCTGTTCCATGAGGATGTGCATCAGATAACCGGGCAAGGTATCTTTTATCACAGTCATTGAGCTTTGGGGGCCTTCCAGTGCGAGGTATTTGAGGATTAATGTCGCAATGCATTTTCCAGCGTCAGTAGATTCTGTAGGCTTGGGCTCGAGAGACACCTGTTTCTGCCTCAATTTGAGGGAAACTCATGCCCAAAGAACAAAGTTCGATTATTCGGCTCTCATTTAAGGTCGTTTCGCGTCGCTTTCCGGCTGCTTTGTTCCACGGCATTGTGCTGGGGGGTTGTTGTGCGGGTTTGCGATCGTGTTGCTGCGAAGCACCAAGCTTTCAGTCACCCTCCGAAGCCCACCAGCGAGAATCTGTGATGCCGATGCCGGCACCGATATTCCTACACGGGGGATCCCGGGGGTACTGTGAGGCGGAAAAATGGGCAATACAATCTTAGTTAATTTTGCTTGTACTTTAGATCAAGGAGAGCGAAGGTAGACTAGCTACATAGGGAGGAGGGGTGGTCACCCGTTGCTGGGACAGAGATAGATGACTAATCAGTTGCGGGAAGTGGGCTTATAAGCGGCCAAGGGGGCAACGGCGGCGGCGAGGATTTTTGCAAGTACATAGGCATTGATAGCCGACTCCGATCTTTAGTGTTTTTATCAATCACCAGTGACTTTTATCGTGTGTTTTTTTAACTCTTTTATTGACGAGGTTCTTTTCACTACCTGAGGTGCGAGCACCGATTTGCCCACTTCTTGATTCTGTGTTTTTCCCCCTTGCCCGCTTATTCTTCCTCTACCCCTTTCCCTTTTCCTCCGATAGGTTAATACTTCCCTATCCGCACGACCACTCTCTAGGCTTTCAGTACCAGAATACAATTACTCAGATTGAATAGAGTACAGATTGATCCTGTTTCAAGAGCTAGCGCGTGTGAGATGAGACCCAATGAAACCCAGCCCCTCACCGACCATTATGCTAAGCCCCAAAAACTCTATTTTACGATAATGCAGGCTTAGGTTCTTGAAAGATAGTGTAAGAATTCGCTGTTGCACCAAGCCGGAATCAGCAGTTGAGCGCTTATACACATCCTGCTTATTGCCACTAGCAATAATCCCTCTACCGAACGCCTGCGCCGGATGCCTTGGTAGGAATAGAGGTGAAACTTTGTTTGATTTATTCCTATCCACCTAGACTCTCTAGCGAACCTCCGCTTAAACATTTCATTTCATAAAAGCAATTTGACTAGTGTATTCCCCGTCGCACGCATGCCTTCCGACCCTTTTCACAATCCATTGAACCCTGCTCGATTTGAGCCGACCCCGCATGGTACAGCTCAATAATTGGGTGGAATTCCGCCTCAGCAAAGTGACCAAAATCCTAGAGGGGTTAACTTCCGGGGAATGGATAGAGGCAGCCCAACTAGATATGCGAAAATTAACTCAATAAAATAAATCCCAACGCGACATCTTTTCTACTGATGGACGAGCTGTAGTCCGAAATTTCCTCTTTCGGAAAAATTCAGTTCTGCAGATATGAGGTCATCTCAAAGCGCCCTTGCCGATTGGTAAAAGATCCACAATATGCATCCACACTGTCTCTCCTTTGGTTATTTTGAACACACCGAATCATTAAAAAAGCAACTATAGTGAAACGTTAGAGGTTGGAATACCACAAACTCCTTGTCAACCCCTGCTAGGCCTTCTGAGACCCGTCGTAATTCCTAGTGTGGGGTTAGTGGGGGAAACGCCTCCAGGCGTGATTGATAAGAACATATATTATTATCGCTATCACAACCGAGTTTCTCAGCGATAAAGATATACACAACGGAACCCGGTAGAGGGGCCAACTCTACATCGCCTGCAGGATGAAGAGGGAAAAATTTTCACTCAAATTTGACCCACTCCTTGTAACCAAGCACTCTGCAGGGCCGCCCCCCTTGCAACCTGGACTGCTTGCGGTTACCCGTCGCTGGGATGGTGAGGGGGTTGCGGGGGCGGTTCGGTTGTATTATCCCAGGACTCCATCCTTGTTCTTGGCATAAAATCATGCTCGCCCTGGGGGCTAGCGATATAGGAGCTTCGCAAAGAGGTTTTTGTTAGCACACGGGGGTCATTGAAGTTTGACCCATTTTTTACTCCGGAAACGGGGGGAGCCGGCCCCCACCCTAGGACGTCTATATATGGCACTTTCCAGAGGGAGGGAGATGGTGTTTGGCCGGTCGGCAAAGGGGAGGATGGGCTGGGCCCTCAAAACGACATAATGATCGATCATAATCCATACAGTAGCGAAGGGGAATAAGAAAGATCTAACCAACCAACCAATAGGAGACCAAAGTCACCGCCTGCTCACCCCAACCCGTACTACGTGAGTTACCTCGAGTGAATGGGAAGGCCCCGTGAGGACACCACCTTCAAATTCGCCGCTTTTGCCCGGCGTCGTCAGCGAGACATTCTGCCCTTACCTTGGGTAGGACGAGGGCGGAATACGAATAGTATTCCGTTAGGTCTCAGCGAGGATTTTGTACCTGGTTTCTAGGTAAAAGGCGGAGAGGGCGACGCGCCCCACGGTAGTTAATGTAGTGTCTTAGAATGTAGGTGCCACCCGGGGATCATGGGGAAGCCTAGGGGCATGCCGGAACCTTACCGGGGTAGTATGGTTTACTGGCAGCAATCTGTTATAGTAATTGTTGGTTCGCTATCAATCTCCCACGGGATCTACTCCACAGAACAAACTTTCATGTCAATACGATTCACAGTTACTCAAGTCAGCTCCGGCTGGGCTCCCGTTAATTGCGACAGGGGTATTAACCACTGCGCCAGCTAGGTATTTCATGAAATGTCAACTTGGGAACTAATATTTATCCTAATGGAAGCCAGATTTTGGGATTTAAATGGGCGGGTAGTGTGTCTCTTCCCGAGTTGCTGGTATATTTCAACGGAGGTGTTTCTTACTCCTTAGGTGTTTGATGAGAGATTCTCCGTGGTTTAGAACAGAATCAGTGCTTTGTGCGCTTGTTACTCTCGTACGATACGACTAGCAAAGCCCCACTCGAGACCTCCAGCCTCCCTACTTGCTCTCATGTTTATTATCTCACTATAGCCTTCTGCTCGTTCTAGTGTTTTGTGAAGGCTTTTTTCTTTTCTGTTCTTTTTCTTTTCTTTCTTTCTTGCTTGCATTCCGCCCGGCTTTCCAAGGATGCCTCATTTTTGCCGGCGGGGGGGTCCGCTCCCAGCAAGCAAGTAAGCATCGTGGTGGGTAGTTCAGGTTGAAAATATTTCTTATCCGCTTATCAGATCAGACATATCATCCACTTACCTGATCGTACACTTGGATCGAATTTTGATAATGGCGGAGAGTATGATACATATATGGACAGACTTAGATAATTGAACCTCAGGTTAGGACGTTGGAGTTGCCTTGGATCACCGAATCTCGGCTCATCTCCAGCGCTATATTCCAACCGACGGTGCGGGTTTCGCTCTACCGTGAGTGCCCGTGATCACGCCATTGTATCAACAGAGGTGCACAACCTAGCTCAAGTGCTCTCCAGTAAGGTTAGGTGAAATTTGCAATTGCGTCAAAAACCGGAGCCCTAGGGGGCCTGGTCTAGTTATGAGGTGTCGGTTAATGGCGTTCTATTGCGGTTTGGGACAAAACTAGGGTAAAAGTGTCGGGCGGCTCACCTCAGTTAATTCGGTATGTCAGTGATTGAAACTCCGGGTTTTCCGGCTAACCATTTTCATTTTTCACAGGGCGCAAATCCCGGTGATTTACCCTTTTTTGACCCTTATTTTCTCCCTCTCCGCCTGTCAGCCCCGGCCATCCGGATCCCCCACCACCCCCTTACTAGACGGCGGGGGCGGGCTTATCTAGCGATCGATAACCGACGACTGTGTATAGTCCTTCCGGGGCGGTCAAAGCGCAGGATGGTCGCCCTTGGGCCGGGTGGCGAGACATGTGTGTTCAGGGTAGGGGGGAGTGGGGGACCGCACGAGTGATGTGTCATGAATGATCCATCCTTTTCACAACACATAGGTGAAATGGGAGCTGTCTGCGCTGGTCGAGGAATGGAACAAAGAAACCATCGCTGAGTGGCTATTCTATGCTAGAGTGGCCGAGTTGAAGCCGGGCACCTGAGGTGGAAATTCCCACACAAAGTGTCCAACTTTAGTTCGGCCACGCAAGCACTGTATGGTGCAAGTCATGCCCACGCGTCCCAAGCCCGTTGCGTCCTGAAATGCCTCTATTGTATAAGGATAAAGGGCAAAAATTGGGGAAATTATCCTTGAAGATCTAACCTTCAATTCCTCTTCTCTCATTTTTTACATTACTGTAAGCTGAATAAACAAACAATTTGTTCGTAATAATGCATCACAATAATTTAGTAAGGTGGGTGTTCGCGCCCACGCATCCGAGTACCGGTACAGTACAATACATAGCAATCAAACCCTTTTCCCAACATGGGTTCAATGATCAGTGGATGCGAGATGACAGTGATTACCCTACCGATCAACCGTAGCGGACTGCCAGCTCGGTCACAGCGGTGGCAACCACCAATCGGCCCTTCAGGATACCCACCCCGCTGCATGGTGATCGGATGTGGATATCCAGAGTCATTAAGGCCACACCCCCCCTGCCCTCCCTCTCCTTATTTCTCCATCCGTATCCTACTTCGGCAACTACGGCACATTGTCCTCCTCCCTCCAAAAAAACAAAAACAAGGCCGGTCTTGGCTTCTAGTTCTTACCCGCACCTTTAATTTGTCCTGTTTTCCTTGTGCCCGGCTTAACATTGGACCTTCACAAGGTACTCATAGATATTCATCTAACCCCCCGCATCATGCATCAGAAAACTATGTCCTGAAATTCCTTAACCATAAATATAAGTAATAAAACCCTTGACCTAGACATAAATTGAGCTCACGATTTGAAAGTCATTGTTCTCGCACCCCCCCCCCCCCGCTTCCAAAAGGACTACAGCGCAGTGAAGAGAGAAGGGATGTTTTTCCAGTTTCCGGATATTGCATAGCTCTGCAGGGTAGGAGGAAGATGTCTGTGTTGTGGGGGTGCGAAGCATGGTGGAATTGGGGGGGGGAGGGGCGTAATGAACCCGGGGCTTCAATTGGTGATTCAAGCTGGTTCGATGGATAGGTTACCGATTCGGAACACCACGGGTGCGAAACCGTGCAGCTCTTTTGGCGGCGTGATGCTTCAGCCGTTACGATCTAATGCCCATCATGATATCCAACAGCTCTGAAGACAGCTTCCGACAGCGGAAGGTCAACAAAAAATGGCAGCATGTGCGGACCACCTCCGCGGGGGAAAGCCTCATCGTTGGCCAACTCTCGCTGGGGAAAAAAAAGTTCTCAAATCCCGGGTGGTCACTTGATAGCATACGCGTACAGTACAAGTATTTCATAGCGGGGGCACAGTGAGACGAGTAGGGATATGGTAGGGAGCATGCACAATAGAACCTTGATTTCCACATCAGCTCACTCCACTGCACAAGATTTTTTTCTCTGCTACTACAGTTCCAGCGCAACGTGTCAATCGCAAAATGGGTAGACTATCGACAGCTGTTTCACTCATCTACAAGTCAATCAAGAAGCCGGCACCTGACCTTACAAACATCGGAAGTAAATTCCCTGTTCACAGACGGAAAGCCAGAGACTCCAATTTCTCCTGGAGTTGCGGGCACATTGATGACAGGCGTAAGCCCCCCGGCCGGAATGCCAAGCCGCCACTCATTTATGGAATTGGTGCCAGGGATCGAAAAGATTAACTATCAAGTCTCATGATAGCCTCCATGTAGAAGCGAGAAGTCTTGCACATTCAAAAGCTTTTTTTTTCTAAGTAATATGGCTGCTGTGTTAGAAATAAAACTGTTTCGAGGACTGCCACCGCTCTGCTATTTTCCTGATCACTGAGAGAAACTTTTTTGTTATCCTATTTTCCCGACTCCCCAGTCATTGGAGGCGTGAGGGAATCTGTTATCGGTTGTGAATATATTCGAGCTATACCAAGATTTGAATACACAATGGCTAGAATGGGTTAGTTAACAACTGCAGGCGTACAGGCGCCATCCCCCAAACGAAACAAAAAGCAATCCGGCATGAGACCACCTACACGAGCCTGCAGCCGGCAGGGGGGCCCTAGTAGAAGCCAATGATCGAGGTAAAAGGGTTCAAGAGGGGAAGGGGGGGGGGAGGAGGGGGGGAAGAAATATTCGACTTCCTGGGAGAGCCTGCGATATGAGCTCCTTCGGTTGTTAAGAAGATCTTGGGAGTTGTAGCATAAGGGAAGTCATCCCCTCACGCTGTGAAATGTATGTTAGAGGTTGAAGCGAACCGTGGTGTTGCTCTTATCTGTTGGTCTATTTCTTATAGTTAGCAGGCTCGCACCCGAAAAGTTTAACTCAACTCATGCTTACCTCCTCCACCACGGCTCTACATTACCCAGACGCAGGAATCTTCTACAAGTGCACCGTCCTTATAGCCTGATCCTCTCGTCCGTCAATACATTCCCTTGACTCATCCCTTCACTGCATTCATCCCCGATGTCATCTTTACCTCTCAATTTCCCTTACTCATGGCCCGAAGATGGTCAAATATCTCGACACACTTCCTTCTCCTCCTCTTCTTCTTCTCAGTTCGGCTCACCGGACACCTGCAACCCCGCCTCTGTGTTTCCTTATGATGTGCAAGGCCGCTCAGGTTTTGGTGAGGCTCCAATAGATGAAGAGCCAAATGGGGCCACGAACCTCAATGCTTGTAATGGTAAGCCAGCCTCCCGCACCCCCATCCAGTGGGTCGTGTGCCTGAAGTGCTCTTCCAACATCAAAGAGAGGGGAAGCCATTTTCTGACGAGAGGGTAGAGGTGGTAGGCTGCGATTGGGACGTTGTCCCGGGCGAAGGTTTCATGAACAGCGGACCTGCAAACAACCTTCAGCCTCAAACAATACAAGAACATGGACACCAAGGAATTGCCAATCACATTGTAGTCCTAGGTGATATAGATGCCTTTTTTGGCTGTCATCTAGACCATTCACCTACCCTTTCTAATAAGTTAGATCCCTAATAAACTAAAGGATAGCATGTGTGCTAAAAGCTCCTAGCTCACCTGAGAAATGGGCCCTTAGGACCTATTTGAATACAACGGTTCCACCCCAGTCCCCCATACAAACGACCGTTTCCCTTCCGTTTCAAAGTGGGGAGAAGGCCGTTTCTACAAAAAAAATGGCTGCAAAACGGAACGGCTCTCTGTATACCAGACAGGCCCCCAGCACTCTGAGAACTAGCAGAAGTTTTCGTGTGCAGAAGGGTTTATCAAAAAGGAGTAAGACAAAGGCTAAATGTGAAGAGTAAGTCTCTCTGCACTTCAAATATTTGATTACCTGTGATTAATTGTATAAACAAATAGATCGAGAAATGAAGAGCATAAGTCCGGACCTGAGCGGGAGCGCTTCCTCTGTGAACTTGGCTGTCCGAAGAGCTTTGCCCGCAACACTGACCAAATTCGTCACTGTCGAACTGCCTCTGTCCACAACCTAGAGAAACCATGGATATGTCAGATCTGTGGAACTGGTTTCAATCGCGAGGATAACTGGAATCACCATTTGGATGACCAACCAAAAAAGTGCAAGCAGATTGAAGAGGAACGCCAGGCATGGCTTGAACAGACTCCACCTCCCCACCACTGGCTTCAAAATCCTAGATACCCTTATTGAATCCAGATTCATGGAAACCAGTGCGTTCGCGCTAGGCTAAGCCATGCAGTTGAGGCCTATTGTTTCTTTCTTTACCTTATCCTTGTATCCAATCTAGTTTTGTTGTGTTGTTTTGCCTACTCGGCAGACCGGGCGTGGGTGGGCCTGGCAATGGCAGGGGGTTGAGGGAAACCCCAGTGGTGGGTGGATCCCGATGGACACATAGGAAAGGCCCGGCCTAGGCTGGCTCTTGCGGGATTGTGTTGAGGGAGCGGGATTTCATTGACGAATTATAACTCTGTCCGTTTAATTCTGAAATACGAGCGAGAGAGAAGCTTTCTTCCCAATTTTGATATCCAAAATGTGAAGAAGAAAAAAGTCTAGAACGTATAGACATATTAGCGTGCCGATCAATAAACGAGCTTGACAATTTGGTCTCAACCTATCTCCTACCGGCCTTTTGACCCGATAAATCCCTAGTCACTTGAGGGATATCCGTCTTGCGAACCGCCCGAATTCCGGCTTCCAAGCCATCGCCGCCTGTCGTCAAGCTCTATATCCAATAGTGTTATAAGAACTGATCTTAGTTCAGAAAAAAGTAAAGGGCCACTCTAGTGTTGTTTCTTGCCAGAATTCTCACCTCAGGTTCACAATCATCCACACTTCACCTTGCCAGTCGAGACTCCGTTCGATGCAAAGACTTAATCCTTCCGTCATTCACTACCAAATAACCCTCTCTATCATATGACGCCCTCTACAGCAAGGTTCCGAAGAGCGACAGCTCCTTCATGACACACTGAACTGGCGGAGTCCTGTACTCGGATGGTAGACTTTTTTCCACAGGGACGACGGGTGGACGAAGAAATCAAGAGGGAGTGGTTCATTACGCCAGAGGTTAGGGGGAAGTTGAAAAATAAGTCGCTGTTCGCGCTGACCTAGGGGAAGGAGGGGAACATATTCGTTCGGTGCGTATGGAATCTGAGACTCTCCGGGCTCTTTGAGATTCTAACTTTAATACTGATAATTCAAGAACTAACAAGCACAGCACAAGCCCTACTCCAAAGCCTCGCCTTATCCAACTCAGGTGCCCCCCCGTGAGACACTCTTTGTTCCACAAGTTCCTTTTTGTGATAGCTGCGCACTCCAACTCTCGTCCACCCGAGCCCCATGAGTCCAGGCATCAGTGGGAGGTTTTGCAGTCATTTTCCCGTTTAGGATAGAAGGCCGGGTAAGAGGTTTATGGACAGTTACCCAAGGTTAACCACCCAAATATATCCTTGTCTGTTCCGGTTAATGGGTTCCTACCTGGTACTTGTACTACCCACAAGCGCCAAATGCCGCCAGCTCGCTTCGTGTTGATTTTAAGAGCAAATAACCCCATGAGGTCTGTAACAATTACACCTAACTTTATGCTCCTCTAACTCGCCCGAGAGTTAACATTTCCAAAATGATTTTCCTGTTCTCCGAATATACATATTTTCTGTCGAAGAATAGACAAAAAAACTAGAGACGAGCCGCCGAGAAGCTGTAGCCGCCCGAATTTGGGCACCCTCTTCGATCGCGGAGTTCTCTCTCGCGATATAATTCGGTCTCACCTCGTTATAAGGAACCGCAAGAGTTCGGGGTTTCTGGTTCGTTATAGCGAGTTTTTTGAAGAAATTCTTTATAGCAAAGACCATTTGTATCGGAGCAGGGGCGTAAAGGTCCATCGGAAATAGCCAGGCCCCCGTAGTTGAAGAGTCCCAGTATAACAAGGCTAGATGTAACTGTTTACTAAAGGGGGAATTTGATAGGCGAGGTGGGCTGTACTCGTACATCCAAACTCTCGAGGTTCAGCCCCGCCAACCTGTCTTACTCCTCTCCTCTTCAAAGAAAGAGGACATACTCGAGTACCGATATTTCAGCACACCTCGCTAAGAAGCTGTGGAACCTAGACTGGTGTAACCTGTTACCGCCTCCTAGAATTGATTCCCCCCAAAACTCAACGCTTTGAGGGTTCAAATATCACTAGAATTTGGTGTTCTACTCTACAAGTTACAGGCATAAAGAACCCGAACATTTGAGTCCGAATTTTGTATGGGCGGTCAGACACGCACGGACATTTTGCCATACAAACTCCTCATCCCTGTGTTCGGGTTCTTTATGTCCGTAACTTGTACGCTCAATGAGGTGAAAGTAGAAAAGTGGGGAACGCCTCCCCAATTGCACTTATTCGATTTGGATTCGGTACTGTAGTAGTGTATATTTGAGCTATTACTTGTACACTACTGCTTAACCGGACTCCATCATCAATAATGTCGCAAAGGCTTTCGGGGATAGACCCCCTTATCTAGAAAGAGTCCAAACCAGAATTTCTGAAAATAGGGATCCAAAGTTGGGGTTTAGTATCCTAGTAATCAAAAGCAGGAGGAAATAGCCTTTGCCGTGAAGCAGGGAAAGTGGCCGAATATTCGAGCGCATGAGAGTCCTAGTGGGTGGTTTTATGGTGGAATTTAAACCAAGAAAGCCTCTCATCCCTGAGGAACACTAGAAAAAAGATGTACGATTAGGAAAAAAACTTGGAGCACTATTATACCTTTTGTCGTGTTTGGTGTAGGAGATGCATCGTAGCACGGCAGACGGGGTAAAAGTATAGGTCCCGAAGGATGGATACGGCGTACGGGGAAGAGAACGGAGAGCCGGGGGATCGCCCCTTTCGCTAGTTGTTGGACAGTATCCGGGTTGTCTCTCGGTCAAAGGCTCCCGAACAAGCTGTGATCATGGAGGTTCGCAAAACAAAAACAGTATAATAAAAACAAGGAAAAGAAAAAAAGAAATCGATTCTCATGGCAGTCATGTTAGGGTTCGTCGTGTTCCATAGGGTTTGGTTAGTGACTGCTTTTGGCTGTGTGTTTGCTGGAGAAAGTATTTTTGGGAGAAAACTTTTTAAGAGAGCGGTGGTTTTCCCTCTGCTTCTCAAGCTGAGATCAGACGACGAGGGCGACGCTAGCAACCTCTTGGACAAGATGGAGGACGAATTATAATATACTAATAATATTATTATTATTAACGTCTTCCACGCCATAGCGAGCGCCCGGCATTGAGAGCCATCTGCAAGTTTATGCAATGTGATTGGCTCAACCCGTCCAGATTTAAAGGCTCGTTTACCTATAGACGGCCGTCTAGCAACCAGAGGCAGTGCCGACCGTGAAAGAAAGTCAGTTAGGTAAACGGGCTTTCAGTTATATACTAGACAGCATATTAATTGGGCGTGTGACAATTCTGTTGTCTTTACATACCTTCAACTGTCTGTCTCTTTCTAAGAATTAAATTTGTAATAGTGGTTGTACTTGACGGTGGCGTCTTAGGCGTTATCTGATAAACGGCGCGAAAGTGTTCGACAAATTTTCCACAGTCCTAGATTCTTGTGGCTAGACTGTCAAAAAGTTACGTTGCCTACTCTAGCCAAACGCAATCTACTTTGCTGCACACTCCCCCTCTATCAAGCCCCCCTTAACAGTCGGCATCGTTTCAGGCTTTTAGACTGACGTCTATAGGTAAACGGGCCCTAAATAGTGGCTAGTATTTGGGTGGATGGCTCGCTATGCCGGGTGCTCGCTATGGCGTGGAGGACGTTATACATACCACTAACTTTACAATGCATAAACACGAGTGTCAACTAAAACCTATCCGTTGGACGGTCCCAGACAGTAAAATTCGCAGCCAAGCACACTCGTCCAGTTTTGGAAGATTCCTAGTATTGTGATTCGTCGGGGATTGGTGGCCGCCCTGGTGCTGAGTCACCTCGGTGTTAAAAACCAGATATTCTTAACTGGAAATAGCTAAGTCCTGACTGATCTGAAGCGAGTGTGCCTGGCTGCGAATCTAACTGTCGCAGACCGCCCAAGGGATAAACCCTATTCTCTGTCCACAGTATGGAGCAGCCACAAGAATAATACGGAGCCCAAATACCGACAGCAGCAGAGTGCCCAAAAAATGTCTACTTCATTACTGTACTCGGGTACAGGGGTAATTGGGGCCCGGTAACACGAACTCACTCGCGCAGCGTATTGCTTGAGAAAACGCAGCGAAAGTGCCTTTGTCACCGGTCCCGACTTCTTGCCACCACCAAAAAATCCTCACAGTATATCACTCGAACTTCCTAATCCGGCTTAGTCCCAATACAAATTCCGCGCCTCGTAATGGATCCGCGCCTCGTAATGGAGGTGGGCCCGACTTTTGTCTACCCCCGAGTACATATACAAGTTTAGTTGCTTCTTTCCCGATTCAAGGTGCTCTTTCGCTTCCAACTACTCCCTCCAGGCAGCATTGTTCTGGTTCTTAGCTCTCGCTTTGTTGCAAAATCAACCGGGCTCGGTTGTTTAAAGGCAGCCTTTCTGTCTTAGCCCTCTGCTGTCAAACGCGGGAAATGAGGGTCGCGTACCGGCAGACGATAGAGTAAGCGAATTCACGTGGGTTGGCACTTTGTAGGAGGATAATATTACGAAATGTAACTACCACTAACTTTGCTCACACTTCTACTCGTCCACCTTCCCTAAAACTAAACTAACGGTAAAGACAGGTGCAAGCAAAACACAAATAGCATGTCCTGATCCTTCCAGTTATCATCACACCTATATCTGCCTTACCTCATTCCTCCATACACTCGCATGATAACAAGGGAAAGACCACTTTGTATAATCTATTGTTAAGCAATTCATCTTATGCCCAAACAATCCGCAGAGCCATGAACGACCTGTCACACTCCCTCAACTACTTGCGCGTTGCAAAAAGTTTCCTGAAATGTGGTAGCTAGGCTTAGCACTTTTTACCTGGCGTTCCTCAGCCACAGTCTATTCCTCCGGAGACTCCCGCAATGTGGAAGTACCCGGGGGTGCATGAAAGTGATTAACATTTTGTCACAAGTCTGGCACAAAGTGAGAGGACCAGTCAGCCATGGCCCACACCCAACCAGCCCTGTCACTTTGCGCCAAACTGCCCCACAAAATGTTAATCTCTTTCATGCGCCCCCGAGCACAGTATCAAAGACAAGCACATCCGTCCAACATGAACCCGAGTACAAAAAAAAAGAACTCTTAACTAAAACAGACAGGGACATATTTGGCTCATTGACTTTAAATACCTATTCCATAGTTCTTGCCGGACTTTGCCTTGTACTATGCTAAGTTTCTGCGCAGAAAGAGACAATCTCTGTGGCGCCACATAGTGTAACATTTTAAAAAAGGATTTGCCCCACCTTCCAATTCGGATGACGGTCCATACCATGATACCCAGAAGTTTAACCTGCTATCATACCAATTGATCAATAAAATAATGGATAGATAGGCACCCCGTGGAATGATGAGACAAGCAGATTCCGTGCCTTCGGTATGCTCTTCCTCTAGGCTGTGGCTAAGCAACTTTCTACTAAGAAAAACTCAATAATTCATGATTTTCCGAAGGGCAAAGCCACTGAGCCACAGCATAGAGCTGCCTGGACGGAAGGTGCGGAACCTGCATGTCTCATTAGTTGGGATAACAAATGAAGATTTCAAATATTTATGCTCCTTGGAGGCGTGTCCCTTGGTGTCACCAACACAATTGTCACTTTTGGTTAGGAGCTTATCATACGGTAGTATCCACAGGTACCCCAAAAAGTGCAACCTTGCGGAACGGTAGCGCCCGCCAAGAATGCACAGTAAGAAAATGGCGTAACCTAATTCGGCAGGCCTAGACTTTCCATGCACAGATCCGACGACACCTGTGACCAAAGCAGATATAATGATGGTCAAACTTGGTTTTCTTTTTCTTTTCTTTCTTTTTCTCACCATGCACAAAGCCAAATTAATTATTGTCCAGCCGTACATGACCAGCACCATATCTCCGAATCAGCCTGGTTACTATGAGAGGATCACGGGGAGGGTCAACCTTAGCCGTTCCAATGCCAATCTGCATTATTGGAGATGCTAACCTACATCTCCTTTAACGAGGAAATCCCAAAAAGAGGAAATCCAGAATTATTGCTCAAGTCTATATTAGCTAGCTATATTATGATAGTGCAAGCGTGAACACTTAACTAAATATCCTCTCCCCCATCTGCTCTGCCTAGATTTCTCATCAATCCTTAAAGAAATAGGTGTGAATCACGACAGTGCAAGTGAGCACAAGGAGAATAAGGCTGTGGGTATACAAGCTTAAACAAGAACCACACCCCCAAAAAATGCGGCTCTAATCTTGTCCAGCCCCTCTGGAATAGAAGGCTGCGCTGCCCAGACCTCATCTCCTCAAACCAACTTTCGGCTACACAAGCGATTTACAGGTATGATATATCCTCTCTTCGAAAAACTTCAAGGCCCCAACTCCCACAGCCGCAAGCCTTGGTTACATCTCAGAAATATCAAATTCTATTCCCTCTAGCTGAATGTTCAGTCTAGCCTAGTCTCTTATCCGTAGTTCCCGCAGCGTAGTTCTGTGCAAATATCCCTCATTCAATCTCATAGCACCACTTCACACTCTGCCACAGAATATCTTCTCTGCAATCGGCCTCTCATCATCATCACCCTTCTCTATCCCCACACAAGCAGAGATCCCTGCTTAGACTGGGCAACCACTGCTCACGAGGCCAAAAACAAAGCCGTAGGCATGCATGCTATCCCTAAATTCCCTCAACCAACTAATCGTATTGATGTAAGAAACCCGAGTTATCAGTACAGGTGGGCTGACAGAACTTGCTAAAAAAAACAGTACTCACCAGCTTATCAATTCTCTCACTCTAGGCCTCCTTCATCGGAACAACACTCCAGCCAATTGCCGGCAGATCAACATTACCCCCGCTATCAAACCGGTCTCACCTGTTCCTAGCATGAAAAACCTGAATATCTGGATCTGAATTTAGTATGGGCGCTCAGATACGCACAGACAATTTTCCATACAAAGTTTTGATCCCTGTGTTCAGGTTCTGAATGCCGGGAACATGTACAGCGAAGATAAGGGAGGGGGGAGCACCAAACAGACATGCCGGTAACAAAGAAAAAGAATCCTCACCTGCCCTGTTGGTAATATTCCCCTCATCCCCACCCGAATGCCGTGTAGCCCAATCAGCAGTGCATCCAACACCCTTCGGCGACTCCATCCTAGTCGATGCACCCCTTTATGCAGCTTCAATCACCTCTTCATCGCCCAAGTTATCCCAAACCAACAATGCAACAATGCGGACTAAATGCCGCAAGAAACGAGGCTGTCCCTCGTGGCCCGTAAGCTCACTCTGTATGGCCCTATGGCCTCTGCTGACCTGGGACCCCCGCAGGCGCCATGGGCAAGTCGGCTCATCCCCCCCCCTCCCGAGATAGCTGATATGCAACCTCCTCCAGGATGGGTGAGAAGCAGCTCCTGCTGCGGCCCACAGGCGTCAAATTGTGACACCAGGTAGGGTAGAAGGCGTCCTATCACTAACTGCTTTCAAAGATAGATCCCCCGCAGTACAACCGCGTGGGGGGGGAACAATCCCCCCCCCCCCCAACCCCTGATTCCGTCTTACCCCCCCCAAAAGATCACATGGTGCGCCGAGTGATGTCGTGTGATTGTCCCAAACGACATGGGACGTCCTCGCCATGGCTAGTCGAGTTTCAGGAGTCCTGTAGCATGGAGGAACAAACACAGACTGCTAGAATTAGTACCAGAGGTCATATTCCCAGCCGGTTCACTCGGGGCATCCACGGGGAGCTATTCCGCGGCCCGGTATATACCCGGGATTACCATGGGATTATTTTTTTCAAAAGCCCTGCCTGGTGCAATTGGACAATTAGACCCCGAAACTTCTCCCCAGTCCTTCCTTGAGCACATTTCTTCGGTCTCAATATGGCCAGTAATTCTCAGTATCCATCAGGCTATGATCGCAGCCTTAGCTCATTCAGGCTATGTGGATCCAGATCTCCATCAAAAGTGGGGATCTTGTCTCTATCACTACCTGTCTTTGATATCCACGCTATGAGGTTCAGGAAACAGTCTTTGTTCCTAGTGGTTATCTTGCCTCCGTGGAGAAATCATCATACCTTGAGTCCAAAACATGGGCATCCTGCGTAGCAGGTCTGTCCCCATCTCACCTCAAATTAGTAAGTCCTCAACATTGAATTTACCAATCCATCGCTATTCAAAATTGCAGAGCTCATGCCACAAGTAGTCCATATTGCAGGGCCAATTGCCGCGGCCCGCGGCAAGCTACCTTTATCAATATCTGTAACCCAAACCATAGGGTGAAGCCGGGGTTACCAATCTTAGTAGGCGAAATAAGAGAGGTATGTCTAGCGATTTACAACATCCCCTATACCGTAAAATCTTGGGCATAACGAACTCGCCTAGGCTGGTCGTGGAGCAGTTTTCAGAGTCCTGAATGGCCCACGCGGACGTCAAAAGACGATTCTTTGTTATCCGATCTTGTTCGCAAGCTCTCTTTCAATCGGAGGGTCTGGTTTCGCTGCGTGACCAGTCCAGGTGAGTTCGTTATACCTGATATTTTACAAAAGTATTCTAATAAACAATATCAGTTAACTCCTAGATAAGGCATGCGAAAATAAATCATCAATTCGCTTCCGGCTCCTCCCGCGGCCCTCATAATGCCCGGGCATAAGGAGGGGAAGACTGGAATATCCCGCCCGAAACTCTATCAACTTGGGGGCACGGGCTAGTTGGAAAACAGCCTACTTTTCACTACCCTCAGCACAAGGTTGCCAATTAAAATGTCGAGGTTCCATACATTTAACTCAATTAATCGACTCGGAGAGGATCATTAAAGGCCATAGATACGTCAACATGTGTCTCCCCGGACAATTCAGGTTGATCGGCGTAGAGCAGTTGAGTTGATCATCATTGGTTAGATCTACAGACTCCCCCCACCTATACCAAGGCGGGCGGTCCCGGCGGTCACCCTATACATAAAAATTTTGGCCAATAATACTTTGTCTAAGACCGGCCAGGCCACGCTCCGAAGCGCACTTATACTGCTACAAGCTCCAAGTTGACCGACGGAACCTACGAATCATTTCCTGACAAAACTAATCTCTTTAGCTTTGCATTGCCAGCAAAGAGCAATACGGGAGGCCCGAGCCAGCTAGCCTGGTAGTTGCGGTAGGGCTGGCATAATGGGCAAAGGAGACTACGAGCACACGTCCCAGACCAAGGCTTCCCCGAGGATATCCGAGTTTTCCACGCCCAAAGTCTCCGAATAGTGGATTGTTGGTTATCCTCTTTCTTTCTTTTTGTTTTCCTCTTTACCTCTCTCCTTCCCCCCCCCCGGTGACCGACCCCATGTCGAAAATATCTTCCATTACCTAGCATTACCTACACGATCTTCTCGCTCTTTTTATGATTTTTCCCTCCAGTGTTATCGGTCATACACCCTGTTATTTACGGGCTTCCCACCCTAGTCCGCTTTGACTTTATTAAATCAGTTTCCGCGGCACCCTTCAAATAGTAAGTTCTCCCTAGTGCGCAAGTACCCTAGAATTTGTTTTTGCACAGCTAACTTATCTTCCCCTGCGAAATAACCCCTGTCTTGTATGAAACATTCTGGGGTACTTGCAGATTGTTTCGCTATCTATCTTGGCGACAAGAGCTAGCTCTTCTGGAGTCAGACATGTTAAATTTAACTATACTTGTACTACCTCCTCTGCGACTACCCTGGTCTCAAGTTTTCCATCGGAACCAACTCGCAGCCTAGCCATACCCGTTATAACTTCAACCAGAACAAAACATTGCTAGCACTTAACACTTGAATCTGTCCCGGTCGGAGCGCCCCCGTTCCCGCCCGCAGAACAGTCATCCCATAGAAGCTCCCGGCAACCACCCGTTAAACCGAAGCCACAACCCCCAAGACAGCAAACTCCGTTACCGTGACAACCACTGCGTCAACTACCCTGACTTCCTGCCCGACAAGTCAACTCGCAACCTTGGTATACCGGTAGTGCTGATCTCAGAGTGAAGTCCCACAATGTGGGCACAGCGGTTCAGCCGGCCGGAGGAAGCGCTGCCTCGCTTCGCTTTGTGTGCTGGGAGGGCACTGTATAGATGCACAATGCTTGCCCATTCCAAAAGCATCAGGATGACTTGGCGTCAAAATTCACATACCGTATTCATGTGAAAATTGGGATCTAGATATTTTCTGAATGGGCGGGTGCAGTACTGTTGTTACTCGAGTAGGGAGCAATGTGACCAATCCAAACCCAAACCCCCACTTGTAGTCAGTTGGGCGCCCGGGGAGGGTAACTTATTGCCCGAGCATGATTACTTTACTCGGAGAATGGGGATCGAGTTGGGTATTTTCCTGAGCTTTCAATTCCGGTCTCACAGCACACGCATTAAACAATATCGGGTAATAATTGATATCCCCCCCAAGAAGTTTTGCGCCATTCGATCACTGATTCACTCCTGTGCAAAATCCCCTCTGAGTCACAACGCCTTACCCATGCCCCATACGATAGTTAAAGAAATTTTTCTAGGCCGAATTGTGTTTCTGTGTTACATCCTCCTCGTGCGTTTGCTCGGGCGAAGTGAGTGAGTGAGTGATTACAAGTGGTGTAGTCTGGCCCATCACGGCCTCCTGTATCTTAGTACCGGGTACAGTACTAGTATTGAGCACGGGAGCAGGTAGAGAAAAATTGACCCAGGTACCGTGGAATAAGCATAATGTCTACGGAGCTTGTTTACACTCTAGGTTGGACATATTTCTTTTTCCTTTTGCCCTTTCCTTTCCCCAAATGTTTATAGGTAATTCATGTACCGGTATGACGGCCTGTCAGGCGGTCAAGGGCCGTTCGGTCCCGGCACCCGTATGGGTGGCATTGCCCCTACGGTATGTCACTGTTTGTTGGCTCGGGGGGGGGGGCTTTAGCCATATCAAACAAGAGGAAGGGCCACCTACCGTGACAGTAGTTAGTTCTACGCGGTTTAGACCCACGCGCCTTTGCCCGGGTATACATCTACCGGCAAATATTTTGGGCCACGGTCGGCATACAATGCCAAGCCGCGCCCTACCCGTGCGCGAAACCCACGCGTGCTTCCCCTCAACATCCTACGATAGCTAGCTTCCTCCCTCTTCATCTCAGCTTTCTCACAGAGATACCACATCCCGCATCCATAAGAAGCGCCGCGCATATCATCGCGATCGCAATGGCTCCAACTGAAGCTCAGGTGGAGGAAGCTGAGGCTCTAAGAGAACTGGGTAACGCCGCCTTTGGCAAAAATAATACATCCCCCCCCCTCAAAACGGAAGCGAAGAGCGGAGGCGCCCAAATTAATACAGTATCTCATCCGATAGCTTTAGGGAGTTTTCTGCCCCGTATGCTCCCTATACGCAAGCGATTCATTTGAATCTTACCTCGCCAGCTCTATTCAAACAGTTCCGCTACACCCCCGTCCATGAATAAGTTGCCCCCCGCGTTAAACGGTGCAAATCAAGCTGCCAAGCTCGACCCCACCTGGTCGAAGGCCTACCGTCGGAAAGCGAGTGTTCTCGAGGCAGAAGGAGCTCGACAAGGCAAAAGGAGTGTCCGGGGGTCTCTTGGAATGGCACTGGAAGATCTGAACGCCAGTCCCGAACGGGGGAGGAAGAGACAGATCAAGAAGTTAATCGAAGGTGGGCGTCACGAGTGACAGATTTTCAAAACCAATTGCTTACGCCTCGGTGTAGCTATCGATGAGAGGATCGCAGAGCGTCCGAGTTATCACCAGCATCTTATGAAGGATACTGAGATTACCGTTGGGCAGGGTGTAATGCAGGGATTTGAGCGGAGGTGTGACGCAGGGGAGCCGATGGGTAGTTGGCCGCCAAACGGAACCTGCCTGCGTAGGATATGGATCGCGTAAGTTTCTTGCCATGTGTTCACCGACTGTTTGCTAACGTGATAGTGAAATGCACTTTCAAATCTCCTTCGGTATCACCGTCGCCAAATGCCGGGCGTGCTCGGGGTATTCGGCCGTCTTCGGGCTCTCGAGGAGCTTACAACTGCTCTATTGGAAGACAGTCGCATTTTTTACCTAGACGGGGTTGTATTCGACAAACTGCAGCTATGTTATCAATTCGGGCATCACCAACGAAGCGCAATTGGCCCACACTTATCCCCCAAAGAGACCATCATAGAATACAATAGGCCCCTCAACCAGCCACCACATCAAGGCGGACCGGTGGCCAATGACATTAGTGCCAGTTTTTACATGGGCCCCTCTAAGCCTCTAGCTGGTTGGGATCTGGCTCGTCCTGCGCTCCAGCTTTCGATTCGCTCCGCGCTCATGAATGGATGCCCCGCTGGCCTAGTTGATCCTGGAAATGACGAGAAGGAGTTCAGGCTTGCTGTGGAACTTATTGAAGAAGCGTGGAAAATGTGGCCCAACGCTGATGGTGCCACCTGTGGCCGTACGCTCGAAGAAACGTTCCTCAGGGCCATTAAAATACTTCTTGGAGGCTGGCGTAGGGATTCTTCCTTCTCTTAGCGTTTCTATTTCTGGGAGCTTCTCTGTCTATAACCGTGTTTATATTTTCGCCCTACCTACTATAGCTTAGTTGACGATCTATAATGTACCACTCGTGTCACATAGCAATTCAGCATACTTACCAATCGTAACAAACCCCGACTCTTTAAACCACATATTTCTCCCGCTGTTCCTCTTCCGATTATTCCTCACACCCATAATTTTGCATACAATGCTCCCAAGCTTTACGTGTGATCTGTGGTACCGCCAAACGCGAGATAATTAAGCATGCCGTAAGGCAACTCCAAGTGCGAACTACCTATAACTTATATGGTGGCTATATGGCGGGTCCCACAAAAGTCTTTTGACCGACAAAGGCAATCTCCGTATGCAAGGTACAGTGGGAGCCGTTTGCGGGGGATTCCTCCGATGAATGGATCTTGCCGCTGCATACGGTGGGGTGTTGCCCAGAGTGCAGTAACACTCGTCCTGTAAAGACCGAAATAATTGAGAATCGGGCTAGGACGTTGGAGTTGCCTCTCTTAGTCAGGTGTGCTTTCACCCCCTAATCCCAAGGGGGAAATTCTGGACGTCCTAGCATTATTCAGCTTTTACGGTAATTCAACCTCCCACCCTTTACGAAATCCCTAATTGGCAAGGAGGTGTAAGTAATAGCGCGGGTGAGATCTCTGATCTGGAAATTGCCAACCAATGAGAAAAAATATGGTGGTGCCGATCACGGGCATATCTAGTGGATATTCATTTCACACCCTTACTTCCCCGCCACCTGTTCCGAGTGCGGAATTCTTCCGCCCTATGGGCTCGGCATCCCACCCTCTTGTGCTAGAAGCACCCCTAAGTATCATTAGATAAATCGACCAAACTATCTCAATACTTTTCTCTGGCCGAAAATGCGTTTTACACTCTCCGCTCTACCTCTCCTTGTCTGCTTCTCATTTCCCCAAGCTCTTTCAACCCCGACCCCTCAAATTTCTCAGTGCAAAGATCCCTTGGAATTCCTTGGCTGTCCCCCTGAATGAGAGAATCTATTCGACCCTAAGGACTTTTGTGTGGTCGGATGTGGCTAGTCCCCCACAGAAAAGCCCGGTCAGTTCCCCACTTCGGGCCGATGCTAACCCCACGCAGTAAAAGCGCATTGTGAAGCCGGCCTCCCACCCCAACAACCCGTCGAGTCACCGGTAACACCACCGCCTCTAAAGCAGCGTGGTCTGCACTACGTCCATGATCCCGCCGGGGGAAGACTAGCGGCCTGCCGGGACCCCTAGAGGTGCCAGTACTCGGATACCAGGGTTAGTCCGCGAACACCAGGATTTATTCTGAGCATGAGCTAAAGTGGCAAATATCCAATAGAAACCGTGAATAGATAGTTCAACCAATAGTAAAGCAGAAAGCGTTCGAGGAATTCTTCTGGATTTCAACCCACACCCCTTAGTGCGTGCGCTATTCCCAATATCGTCCTTAGCTTTGTCAGCCCTGTGTTCGTGGACTAGCCCTGGTATCCGAGTACTACAAGTAGAGGGAGCAGACGGATGCGCAAATTGGGTTCGCTGTACCAAATGCTGTAAGTTTACCCCTACGGATCTGGTGAGTCAAAGCGCCGTGCTGATTTCCTATTTTGGCTAGGGAGATTTTGTGAGGGGAACCGGATGGCGATAATCATGAGGAAGCTGGTGAGGGGTGGCCAATATTTTCATTGGGCAGTTTTGCGACTTCACGCCGAGCAACCAGCAGGGAACAAAATAGTAGATTAAAAATCAAATGAGTAGTATTAATAGGAATAGCTTCCTATTGGATGCATGCGCTAATTACGTCCGCCCCAATGGTTTCAGTTGTTACTAAAATGCGGGGTAGGAAGAAGCACCCTGAGTCACTCGACCAATCGGGTGGGTTTTGTACAAGTACTATGCCCTCCATAACATGGGACCTATCGTAAGACGGGCTGGGCTGCAGGTTACACACTTCCGAAGGAATGCCCCCGCATCAATGAATCTCGTAGGGCTGCAGGCTTTGAAAAAGCACTTCCCCGGGGCTGCAGAGAAGCTGCTTGTACAACACCGCTAATCTGTAGGGTTCGAGGGGTCAGATCAGCGGGGCGGGTTCCTGCGTCCGTTCTCCCGTAAACCGGGCCTACGGTATCCAATTACGACCAAGTGAATAAAAACCTAAAACTTCTTATTGATATGCCATTTGAGAAGGAGAAGTGAGAGTTTGGGCTGGTCCACATTTAGATAAGCAACGAAAATCCCTCAACCCCCACGGCCGCAAGGGGGGAATAGAGAAAAAGGGGAGGGAAAGCTATTGTGCTGACACAACGACTAGCAGCCCACATCGCGCCGCTACTCCACCGGTGTGGCGCAAGTGCTGGTGCGAGTTACGAACGGTATCATACCCCGGGATTTGGGTCTAAATTTGGAACAGTGCCCAGATGGACCATGGATACGGTCACACCCCGCTATCCTGGACGACCCCCTGTGAGTCCAAAATCCTTTATCCTAAAGCTTGACCTATCGCCTCAGATCACCTGTTGTATAAGACAGATTCTTTAAGTTTTGGTAACTAGGTACAGTCGCACCTGGCTAGAGTGAACCTGGCTGTAGTGAACGGCCAGACTCTGATTGGCTCGTCAATCTGCCTTTCGGCCATACTATTGGCTAATCCCCTATAGTGAGCAGCTTTTTCGCGTTCACTATAGTCAGACGCAGCTGTATACCGGGATGCGGATGAAATTTGCCGCCCAAGATTTTGGTCCTCACAACTAGGTTCCTCACGCCAGCTATTGGTATAAGAACCTCTAGCGCCTTGCTCGCTAATAAATCCAAACCCCGAGCCGTTGCTTCGCGATTGTGAAACGTAACTCTATAATGATCCTAAAGCCCTTTGTCAATACTGTAAAAACTCGTGTTATTCACTATGATGTCTCGGCTGAGGGTCTGGTCTCCGTGCTTAGAGAAGGAACTTGTGGGGGGGATTGGTGTTTTCCTCACCCGGTCCAGTCCGAGTGTCCTCACTGTTGGACCTCATTAACGGGAATTCGAAATTCCGTTAACCTGTCAAACTAGCCCTATAATGGGTGTTGAGATAAAGATTGATAGAGATTACAGGTAAGACAGAAATAGTAGATATCATAACACGAGTTTTATGGTATTCCTTTCCCGAGGGTCGAGGGCGACTTGTCCTACCGGTATGCTTGGGGAAAATAAAAACAGGGATTAATGAAGTACATGCACACCGTCGCACCCTACTATAATGGACCCCGTTATAGTTGGAAAACCCCTACCACTAACAGATCCCGGGGGAAGCTCAAATGTGTACCACACAAAGTACTCCACTATGAAGATCTAGGTAGTGGAGAGCACACTACAAAAAAAATCAGGAGGGAACTTCAAAACGGCAGCTCCCCGGTCCCGAAAAAAACTCAACTTGCTGTAATGAAAACTACCCTGCCTTGTGGGGAATCCTTGTCTACAATATATATTATATTAGGTTGGGGGGCGCGAGGATACAAGTATCTAGCAAGAAGTACCTGAACACAGGCCTGTTCGTCGAAACGAACGAACCAACCCTGGTGGTTGGAGACCTGAATATACATACCGCATACACCGATCCGTTGAGGAGCCTCGAACCAGGGGAGAGAAGGAGGGGAGAGCACTACATGAGACTAGCGGCGTTACGCGGATACAATATAATTAACACACCTGGAATATACACGAGATTTCCAGATAACCCCATAATACACCGACCCTCCGTCATCGACTACACTCTGGCAAACAACTCGTTGCTGGCCAGAATATCGCGATGGGAAGATGTATACCAAAGATCAGGCTCGGACCACATTATCATTGTCACCGAACTAGACTCGGAAGGAGTTGGGCTCGCAAGGCCGGCACCAGACTGGGAAAAGATCGATTGGAAAGACGAGAAAGGGGAACCTAACCCCGTAATCAAGTCGGCCCTGCGGAGATATTTGAAAGAAGGTGATGAGTATAAAGAGATTTATGAGGCGGAGAATGCAGAAAAGGTTTTTGGGGATAACCTGCGAAGGTTGATCCAGATGGTCAAAAACTGGGCTCCGCAAAAAACTCCAACAAGATGGTCGAAGGCATGGTGGACGCCGGATATCACGGAACTGAGAAGAGTATACACCTCGGCTGCCCGGCGGGTAAGGCGTGACGGGAGCGGGGTGGAAGAAAGGAACGACGCAAAAAAAGCATACAAAAACGCAATAGATCGGGCGAAAAGGAAACACTGGAACGAATTTTTGGCCAACGCCAAGAAAAACGACGTGTGGACGGCTCACCAATTTACAAAGCAAAGACAACCGGTGAAGATCCCTGGCGGACATAACGATAGCCCCGACCAGACCTCACAAAAAATAATGGAACACTTCTTCCCACCTAGCCACGACCCGATACCCCTGAAAGTATTCCAAAGGAAAGAGCTTGAAGAGGATAGTCGAGTAACGCCAGGGGAAGTCTCTGAGGCGTTGAAGAAATGCAGCAACCGATCAGCCCCGGGACCCGATCAGGTACCATATGGGGTATGGAAAAACATACACAGGATTGAGGAGGGTATAATACCAAAGTTGGTGGAGGACATGCTAGAATGGGGCATCCACCCGCCAATGCTAAAAGAATCGATCGGAATCATACTCCCAAAACCTGGCAAAAAGGACTATACTGATTGCGCGAGCTTCAGGGTCATTGCCCTGATGCAAACCTTCTCGAAAATCACGGAACGAATCGTCAACCAAAGGCTGATGACGATTGCTTACAAGACTGACATGTACTGCATCAACCAGACGGGGAGCCTACCACAGAGATCAACAGTCGATGCAGCTCTGTCATTAAACCATTGGATACGCGAGTCCCAGTTTGCGGGGAAGAAAGTCTCTTCAGTCTTCCTGGACGTCAAAGGGGGTTTCGATAATGTTAATCACAAAAAACTGATCGACCTACTAGGTGCCAATGAAAAAGTGCCCGAGTATCTGGCCGATTGGATATCCAACTTCATATGCACAAGAGAAATCGCGCTGGCCTACCCGGGCAGCCCTAGAACCCAGAACGTGGTTAACAAGGGCATCCCTCAAGGATCACCGCTATCGCCCTTACTGTTTATAATATACGTCAGGTCTCTGCACCCCGACGGTGAACAAACGGACACATTCACATCCTCATACGTAGATGATTTCCAAATAACAGTCTCGTCAACGAGTTGGTACCGAAACACACGAATACTGGAGGGAAGGGTCCGGAGTATTAACTCTGCGGCTGCTAGTCTAGGCCTATCCTTCAGCATTGCGAAGACCGAAATGATGCACTGGAGAACCCGAAGGGAGAAGGGGGACCGATCGGAGTGCCCAATAACGTTTCAGTCCCACGTTGTCCAGCCGGCGGGAAAAGCGATAAAATGGCTTGGTTTCTGGCTCACGGACAACGGTGAGACTTCAACGCACTTTACGAAAAGACTGGCGCTGGCCCAAGCGGCTTTCCTTCGAATACAAAGATTGTCGATGCCCGGAAAAGGCCTGACCCCCTATGGGGCCAGGCGCTTAGCGAAGGGCATAATCCTACCTATACTGCTATACGGGGCTGAGATT
>Ga0307517_10001623_pt1 | contig 37361 bp, 32 predicted proteins | sample 23_EM_MG_FD_194515 | JGI IMG/M metagenome (GOLD analysis project Ga0307517, IMG submission 194515) | Populus trichocarpa ectomycorrhiza microbial communities from riparian zone in the Pacific Northwest, United States - 23_EM | ecosystem: Host-associated > Plants > Roots > Unclassified | place...
TTTACCTACGCTCCGCCTCTACGAGAATCTACGCTCTCAGAAACCTGGAGACTATTGTGATAGTCTCGACAGGTTGCCCGAACATAGGACTATTGTGATAGTTCTATCAAGCACGACAATCCACCCATCTTACTATCTGAAGAGATAGTACCTCTATTAAAACAACTCAAGACGAGCAAGCCAGTTCCGTACTATCTGAAGAGATAGTATCCCCCTACGCCTTATTATAAAGAACAAGAAGACTTGCTCACTATAGGAAGTCACTATCGTTGCCTGTTGCACCACTACCTAACAATAGGATTGTTACAGAAACAAACAAATAATGCTCAACCTTGGCCAGTGTTACATCACCATTCCATTCCCGGAATCCCTAAATATAAACTTTCCACCAAGCAAACTCAACATAGCAATACGATAGCATAGCCTGTCTGACTCAGAGACAGTGGCGGAGCTGAAATCAAATCAAATAAACTAATTATAAATCAACTAGACATAAGAGATCCTGCACTTCCCACTCCTATGTTCCGTTACCAGAACATGTACACATGTTACATTCCCTTATTCTGAAAAATAAACCCTCATTCCTAAGTCCTCGCTGTTCTCAGCGCTTTCGTCGGTGTGCCATAGGAGCCTCTCGTCATCTGTGGGGAAATAGTCCTGCGCAGAGCTGCTAGAATCATATTTCTCATCATCATATGGTTCCCAGAAGTCATCTGGGCAATTGTTTGTGGTACAGGGTGTGGAGCAAACTTCTATGGATTCCCTGCAAGCTTTAATGTAGTGTGAGGTGATCTGGGGCGTCTATCCTGCTCCGTGGTTTACCTCCCAGTATTCCTGTATGAGTTCCAGGGAGTGGCCCAGGTTCACAATAGGTTCCCAGGAGTCATCAGCTCGCTCATAGCCTTTCCAGTGGACCAGGAATTTGAGACTCTTGTTCAGGCGGCGGTAGTTGAGTACCTGCTCGTCTTCCCATTGTTCTGCATTGTGGATCAGGATGGGTGCTGGCTGATCCATTCTACCTGACTTGAATCCATCGGGAACCTTCTCTCTGTATTCCTTAAGAAGGAGACGTGAACGTAGGATTTCTGGTGGGCCATTCTGGGCGGGAGGTGTAGACTGTAGTTGTCTGTGTGAGGTAGATATTCTAAGACGGTAAATGGTCCGAACCAGCGTGGTTCTAGCTTCATGGATGGTCCAGGGGAGGAGGTCTAAGGACGGCCTCTTCCAAGAACTGTGCTGTGATTCTTGAAGCGTTCCGTGACGGGTTTCCAGTATGTGTCTGCCTGGACAGTCTGGGGGAAGCTTGCATGCTTTCTGGCCATGTCTACTTCCATTCTCGTTGCTCCATGGACATCGAGGATGTCGTCCACAGCTGGTACCTTGCTGGCAGATCTCTGGCCAGGGTTGAATATCTTCCAGGGGAGTCCAATGAGGGCATGGGATGGCGAGATGCCAAGGGATTCATGGGGAGCGCCATTCATGGCTGCTGCAATAGCTCGGAGAGCCCCGGACCAGTTCTTCTGTCTGGCCTTAATGAAGTTCATCCCTAGCTGTTTAAGGGTGCGAATTCTTCGCTCAACCAGGGCATTTGTTTGGAGGTGGTATTGGATTGCAATCCAGACCTGGATACCAGCGGACTTAATCATTTGTGACCAAAACATAGATGTAAAACAACAGTCCTAGTCGAGGACAATGCTGAGAGGAAGGCCGTGGACATCGAAGATAGTACTGTTGAGTTTCTTGAAGATCTTCACAGAGGTAGCAGCATCCTTGAGTGGGATGAGATGTGTGTACAAGGTGAAGTGGTTCATTATGACCTTGATAGATGTATAGCCATCTGATTTGTTAAAGGGGCCGGCGAAGTCTATGGCTATGGATTGGTAGGCTTCGTCGGGGTCATTGAGGCCAAGGGATCGTCCATAGGGCAGGGTGGTGGGCTCATTGTTAATCTGTCACTTATGGCATGACCGACCGTATAGCACAAAGTCCAGCGGCATCTGTTGCCACCAGAAGAAGCAAGCCGCATAGGAGTAGCATTTGTGGGCTGAGAAATGCCCGAGGCCTTCATGGCAGTCTTGAGGCTGAAATCCCGTAGGAATACTCTCTTCTCAAGAGGCCCTACGGGTATCCCAAGATTTTCGTACACATTGGTGTTCTCAGCGAGAAGAACGCCATCATGGATGGAATAGTGCTATTTATTATCAGTTGCCTTGACCATGGTCTAGAGGGTGTCGGTCTTAAGGGCTTCTCTAACTCGTTGGGCGAGCATACCCATAAGTCAGGAGTGTAGGGTGCTTAGAAATTAGTTGCCATTGGTTGCCTCATCGGAGTCATAACCTGCTTGGCTGTGGATGCGAGTAAAGGCCGGCGAGGCAATGGGCGGTATGGCTAGGATGGTATCATTGATACGGTAAAGTGGGAGGCTCTCTAAGATGTATCTGATATCGGGGAGCGAGGCCTGGCCTTCCTCAAGGGCTGTACCGATGTTGAAGTCCTATCCTGCACTTTTCTCTTTGTCTTCTTACTCTGCTTCTTGACCTTAGGGTCCGTTGGCCAGTACCCTACATATTCTTTTTCATTCTTATGTATTTCACACCCATTGTCACTGCATCACATCCAGCTCATTGCTGAGTGTCGTCGTTCCATTTGACTAGAGATTGGGAGAGTTGTATTATCACCGGAAGAGTTTACAATCCATATTCTGCTATCGTTGCTGGCTGCGCTTGATCAAGCAGGCCAGCAGGAAGCAGCCTTGCGCTTCTGGGAATGGGTTACCGCATGGCTAGTAATTTCGTCCATAAGGTATTCAGGGCAGCAACGAGTGATAGAGTCACTGCTAGTAACCGTGGGGGGAGTTTTGGGCTTCTCCTGAGTGGTATATGGCGTCGTCAGATTCAATGCCAAAATCGGTAGAGGTTGCGTAGCTTGTATTAGTTTTATGGGGTTAGGTAGTGTCAGGTTGCTCAAGGCTGTCATAATCGATAGTAGGATCTTTGAGACTTATATCTAGCGGCCCTGGGGTTCCCTCATGGATTCTCGATAGGTAGTCTGCTAGGAAATTCTTCGCTCCTGGCTGGTATTCTATTTTAAAATCACTGCAACTACTGTGCGTTAGCCATCTGTGCTGTCGTCCATTGAGATTCTTTTGTGCCATGAGTTTAGTAAGGCTCTCGTGATCTGTAACCACAGTCAATTGTCTGTGTAGCAAATGGGGAGTAAATGACTCCTTTACCAGGTTTATTCCTGTCTAACGAAAATACAATAGCACAGGCGATAGACCTGCTAGCGCTACTGCTAAGAGAGGCTTCAAGGGACCGGTAAGTAGAAGAACAATAATTGAAGGAGGAATTGGACTCAGGGACTTAGGGATTGCCGTTCCACCATGTGTATTCTTAGACTGAAGGTCTGTCGAGGTCTGCTGTCTCCTGCTAGCCAGGCGACTGGTTTAAATACAAAGCCCAGGGGTGATAGCCTTCCTGCAATCACCATCATTACCAGTAGCTGCACACATACCGGAATCCTCTAATCCTGCAAGACCACACAAAGATACATAGCTCAGCCTCCACCAGTGCTATATGACCATTCCATACCCAGAATCTTAAATATAAACTTCAACCAAAGCAGGCTAAACATATCAATACGATAGCATACCCTATCTGACTCAGAGACAGTGGCGGAGCTGAACCCAAATCAAATAGACAACCTATAAACCAACTAAACATATGAGATCCTGCACTGCCCGCTCCTGTGTACCGTTAGCGGAACATCTTACCACTGTCCATGAAGGCCTCGGACATTTTTCAGCCTACAAATGCTACTCCTATGTCGCTTGTTGCTTCTGGTGGCCACACATGCGCCAGGACTTTGTCCTTTACTGTCGGTCAGGTGATAAGTGCCAGATTAACAACGAACCCACCACCCTACCCTATGGAGGATCCCATCCTCTCCCTGACTCCGACGCAGCCTACCAATTGCTAGCCATAGACTTTGCCAGCCCCTTTAACAAATCTGATGGCTATCCATCTATCATTGTCATGATGGACCGCTTTACCTCCTACTCACATCTCATCCCACTCAAGGACACTGCTACCTCTGAAAGGATCTTCAAGAAACTTGACAGTACTATCTCCGATGTCCATGGTCTCCCCCTCAGGATTGTCCTCAGCCCGGACTCTCCCTTTACGTCTAAGTTTTGGTCACAGAGGATGAAGTTACTTGGTATCCAGGTCCGGATGGTGACCCAATACCACCACCAAACCAATGGCCAGATTGAGCGAATGATCCGCACCCTCAAACAGCTAATGAGAAACATCCTTAACCCCAGACATAACAACTGGTCTGGCCCCCTCGCAGCTATTGCCCCCGCCATGAATGGTGCCCCCCATGAATCCCTAGGCATCTCGCCATACCATGCCCTCTATGGACGTCCCTGGAAGATCTTCAGCCCTGTCCAGAGATCTGCCCGCAATGGACCAGCTGTGGACAACCTTCTAAATAACCATGAAGAAACGAGAATGGAAGTAGATATGGCCAGAAAGCATGCAACCTTCCGCCAGACTGTCCTAGATGACAAACGACCCAAACCTCTAACGGAACCCTTCAAGAATGGCAGCAGAGATCTTGTTAGAGGCAGCCCTTATAACTCCTGCCCTGCACGATCCAAGAAGCTAGAACCACGCTGGTTCGGACCATTCAAGGTCCTAGAACATCTACCTCACACAGACAACTACAAGCCCCACCTCCTGCCCACAATGGCCCACCAGAAACACTACTTCCAGGTTTGCCCCCTTAATCAATATTGAGAGAACGATCCCCATAGATTCAACTCTGCTCGAATGGATAAGCCAGCACCTATTCTAATCAACAACGCAGAACAATGGGAAGAAGAATAGATACTCGACAACTACCGCCAAAACAACAGGCACAAGTTCCTAATCTACTGGGAAGGGTATGAGCGACCTGAGGACTCCTCTGAACCTATAGAGAACCTCGAGCACTCCCTAGAGCTCATACCGGAATACTGGAATGCAAACCACCCAGCAGAAGCAACGCTCCAGATCACCTCCCACGACATTAAAGCTTCCTGGGAACTGATCGAAGTTTCCGCCAGCTCCTCTACCGCAAGCCATTGCCCTGACGACTTCTGGAAACCCTATTATGAGGAGGAATATGATTCTAGCAGCTCTGAGCAAGACTACTTTCCCCCAGATGACGACAGCCTCCTATGGCACACCGATGACAGTGCGGTGGACAGCGTGCACTTTGGAATCATGGTTGTTTTTTCAGAATAAGCGAATGTAACATGTATACATGTTGCGGTAACGGTACATAGGAGCGGGCAGTGCAGGATCTCCTATGTTTAGTTTATTTATATTTTCTGTATTTGATTTGATTTCAACTCCGTCACTGTCTCTGAATCAGATAGGCTATGCTATAGTATAGCTATGTTTAGTTTGCATTGCCGGAAGTTTATGTTTAGGATTTCGGGTATGCAATGGTCATGTAGCACTGGTGGAGGCTGAGCTATGTTTCTTGCTTTGGTCTTGCCGGATTACAGGATTCCAGTATGTGCGCAGCTACAGGCAATGATTGTGATTGCAGGAAAACTATTGCTTTTGGATTTTGGATTTAAACCAGGCTCCTGGCTAGCAGGAGGCAGCAGACTACGACAGACCTTCAGTCTAAGAATACACTTGGTTGAACGGCCCTCCCTGTGTTCTATTTGTCCTTCAACTATTATCCTTTACCCCGGTCCCTTGAAGTCTCCCTTAGTATCAGTGCTAGCAGGTCTATCGCCGGTCCTACGGTATTTTCCTTAGATCCGAATAAACCTGTTACATGGAACCTATTGGCCACAGCTGATAAAAATAGGCCATGTTTGGTAGAGAGTCATGCTGTCCATATTCTTTCTGTGCTGCCAGTAGACTCCTATATATATATACAAAAACTCTCCTACTCGAAAACACTTTTTTCTCCTTCGTTCACGTCCATTGTTTCACTGCTATTACTTTCTTTCCCAACCACACCCTTAGCGTTAGACACATGTTGTCTCCGAATCCCTTGACTTCGTTTCCACTACATGCAGAGTTTTCCCATCCAAAATGTTCCTGATACCTATGTGCGTTTCGCTAACCTCCTAGTGTGACACACGTTTCTTCCATCTGCTTACTAACCTTAATTTCAAACCTTCAACACCCCTTAGTGCGATTCCTGAATATTGCCAAATCATCTCTCATGCACCTAAATTTTCCCCCATTCACCCAGTCACTTCCACTTCCATCCTTCGAAACAGTTTCCAAACGAATTATTTCCTTATCCAAATATACTGTGTAGTCGCAGTGTTGTACTAGATATGAAACCTTCATAAATATTTTAACAAAAGCATCCAATGATAAATAATTTGATAGCAGGAGCTCGCACAGCACACAACCGCCATACGGGTCCAATCATCGCTCAATGACTACTGAAAAAGCAAGATCCTGCCCCATGGCACATCTGTAACATGTGTACATGTTCCGGTAACGGTACACAAGAGCGGGCAGTCCAGGATCTTCTATGTTTAGTTGATTTATATTTGGTTTATTTGATTTGATTTCAGCTCCGCCACTGTCTCTGAGTCAGATAGGCTATGCTACCGTATTGCTATGTTTAGTTTGCTTTGCTGGAAGTTTATATTTAGGATTCCGGGTATGGAATGGTCATGTAGCACTGGCGAAGGCTGAGCATTGTTTGTTTGTTTCTTTCTTTTGTCTTGCAGGATTACAGGATTCCGGTATGTGCGCAGCTACTGGTAATGATCCTGATTGCAGGAAGGCTATCGCTCTTGGGTTTTGTATTTAAACCAGTCTCCTGGCTAGCAGGAGACAGCAGACTTCGACAGACCTTCAGTCTAAGAATACCCTTGGTTGAACGGCAATCCCTGAGTTCTATTTGTCCTTCAAACTATTATCTCTTACCTCCGGTCCCTTGAAGCCTCCCTTAGCACCAGCCCTAGCAGGTCTACCGCCGGTCCTATTGTATTTTCGTTAGACAGGAATAAACCTGTTACAACATCGCACAGGGAAGTGAATCAGTTCCCGTAAAATGCACTTGGTAGAAATTCATAAAACCTCAATCGGTTCGTACCGCTAATAATTTGACATTCAGCAGGGTCGGAAATACTGGTATTTATGATTCCAGGTGGCCCTGGATCCTGCTCTTCACCCTGATCTGCAGGGGTTATTTTGTCTAATGTCCTGTCGTGATTGTGTGTGCAAGGTTTACCGAGAAACTTGTTTTTGTCTGTGTCCAACCCATTTCTTGGTTATAAATGTCAATCGTGTATGAATGTAGGTGATTAGGCTGCCCAGAATTAGACGTGTCAAAAGGATTCTTGCTCGCTTCTACAATTTCGATGCTAAGTTCATTCCTTTATTTCCTACTGGAGAGGTATGATCAGGGTTCCGAATAGTCAGACAGGTCTGGTTTTAAGGGTAGGACTAGACCTTCAACCATCATTGATGATGCTGACCAGACCTGACTTTCTCCGGAGGTCTGGTCTAGTCTACACCCGTTTTTGACCAGTCCTAATGAAATGATTACAAGTCAGATGCAGGATTACACGGGGCCTCAGAGGGCCAGTTGCATGCAGAGAATAGAATTCTATAGATAGGAATAGAACAATAGCAATTTTCAGAATCAGGATTATTAATCTATGGCTAATGATAAAGGAGAAAGAGATATAATTGAAAAGAACTACAAACAATGGAATAGAAAGTGTGGTAATGATATAGTGGTAGTGTGAAAACAAAAGAAACAAAGCGAGAAACAGCAAGATAGATAGATAACAAATAGGCAATGATTGAATAAGAGGATATGAGGGGAATAAAAGGCTAAAGGCTAAGATTTGAACAGAGAAAAGGGTCGGATCCAATATTTGGTAATCGGAGCTAGGAATCTACAATATCAAATATCCTCCTCAAGCCCGTAATCAGCCAGAGAGTCATTTTCAGGAAAGGTGTTGAATCTAGAGAAGTTCGAGAGGAGAATTCCCTCCTTCCTCCATGACTTAAGGCATTCTAGTGCATCTAAAGCGTCACTCTTGAGCCGGTTGGGAGTGTCTTTCAGTACCTGTATGGAGCTGGAAAATAATCGCTCTGCATCAGCAGACATGGCGGGGATGGAAAGGATATCCAGGGCCATTAGAGCGAGTCCGTTTGTAGACTTTGCCCACTTGAGCCAATAGTTGAAAGCTGACTGAATATCAGGTTCTGGGGGTGATTGGATATATCTCGTATAGGCATCATCTGAGGCTCCAATGTTAGCTGAATCTGGAATACTAGTACAATATACATGGTTTTAAGAGAAAGTATAAGATTATTGGACTGACAAGGTGTAACATGAGGCCTTTTGGCCTGCCAGCGGCCATGATGCTCCTCCTCCTCTTCTACTAGTCCTAAGCTTCCTGGTTTCGCTTTCCTAGCAGTTGATGTAAGATCTCTGGTAGGTAAATGACTCACAATACCCACCCTATACTGATCCTCCAACAGTAGTTGTACAGTTTCCTTGACTGTGTCAAGTTCACGAATTGTCCAATCTCCTTGTTCGATTCCCAAATCAAAATAATCCCACTTCCAGCAAGGATGCAAAACTACTGCCACGTTATATACTGGTATTTCACGTATTTTACTATTATATGCCCATAGCTTTGCCAACCCTAACTGTGCTGCACGGGAAAGGTGAGCCTCATGATCGTGTTCCCTAATTACATCGCTACAAAATTAGTTAAACTAAGACCCTCATATCAAGAACAATGGCATAGTGACAGGAATATCAAACCAGTAGATTCCTGCAAGGTAGTCAATTTCTGGGATAACTTCTCATAAATGTGGTGCCTTTCCCTCAAGCGCTAAGGTGGATCGAAGGAACTGTTGCACTACCCATACACCCGATTGAAGCTCTGTCCAATCCTCTTCTGTTAAACTATCCTGCTCTAAATCTGCATTATTTCAACAAAAGAAATGTACAGCTTCCCGATTTCTCAATAGGCTTTGAATCATAGTAAGCCCCGAATTCCAACTTGTAGCATTGCCAGCCTGTAGTAAGGTTTCAGCATCTAACCGGCCAAGTGGTTGCTTTCGCTGTACAGAGGATCGGATATAGGCTGCGATATTGTGAGCTTTTCCCCACGGCCCAATTTTCCTCCATTGAGCCAGTGTCTCATCTGGGACAACTATAACATCCAACAGGTTATTCAGGCCTGCCAGGTTGCCAAACCAGAATGTGTTAATTGAAAGATTTAATACATGTCCCATACATCTCAGGCACGCGTTTTCGGGATTATAAGATCCCTTGTGATCCATAAGCATCCTGGCAATTGATGGGATCATGGTACCATTATTTCCGGCATCGTCAGTTTGGAAATAACCTACATGCTTTAAAAAGTTGTAACTATTGAGTATCTTGTTATCATTAGCTATCATATTCATTGTGTATAGATAGCCGAAGAGGTAGAATTGCTAATACTACTTAATGATGGTAACAACATTATCAGCTAAAGCTGCTCCGATATGTGTTCCCTAAGTTTCACACAAGGCTAGAACCGGATTTTGTCCCACTCTCCGAGCACTGGTAAAGTGGGCAACAACCCTGATTACCCTCATGCTCTGATGTGGGGAGGTCCAGCCATCGACTGACAAATTAATCTGTGTATTAGCACTGTTTATCTCTAGTCATACTTTATTCTTTTGATCATTATAGTTAGTGATAACCCAGGACCTAATCGTGTCGGCACTCTTTGGTAGTTTATTCTTTGGTTGAATGTGATGGATTAATTCACGGAACGAATCATGCTCTATAGCCATAAATGACTGGTTGCTATAGATTACCCAGTTGAGAAGTAGTCAATCTGCTAGGTCCTTGGTGAAGGATTCCTGTTGTCAGCTTCTCACTCAGGCAAACGCAGCGATGAGTGCACCAGGACCAGAAACTGGAACTGTTCCGGGATGTGATGTTTCACGTAGTTGTGGTGCATGTTGGTCGCGCAAATGTCAGGCCGGTTTACTGGTTCCTCCATTCGATGCATATTGTTTTTTACCTGATTCTCACTGTTATTATCGCTTTGCAAGCTAAAATACAGCCTGATTTGTTCGTAAATACACAGAGGAACTAATCATACAATATTTACACCTCCACCGTTTGGCCAGTCCTATACCTGCGGTAGAGCCAGGGAAATGAATAAAGGACTTTGGGATAAAATCACGCGCCGTCACCGGGGTTGTATTGGAATCGTTCCGGACATCAACAATAGATGAACTAGTAACATCGGGAATGGTAGAAGCATAGGTTGATCCTTGACTTTGCTGCGCAAGCAGCCGTAGTGATGATGAAAATATGCAATACTTGGAAGATGATTCTCCAGGATTTTGCTGGTTTGTGGAATTTTTCTCGGAAAAGAAGGAACTATCTAGCAAAGTCAAAATGCTACTTAGGCTTGGTGCAGGCTGAGGTACCTGCTGCTGACGGGTAGATAGTGTCAATGGTGGCTGCCGACGGAGTACAGGGAGTTCCATTTGAGTATCCGCAATGGTTCCACCCCCGGAGCCGGTCGCATTCTCACTACCAAAATTAGTTGAACTAACTGCCTGGGGTTCTTCATTAGCTTCTGCGAGGGTTTAGAAACAGGGATCCCATTTGTGTAGCGAGATTTTACAAGGTTCATGGAAATTAAGTAACCGCATATACCGGGATTAACCGAATTCACCTCTGAACGCTCTAATATACTTCTATCATTACAAGTGCTTTCAGGTCTTCTTCTTGGTACCTTAAGTTGAATACAGGAACGAGTAGAATTTGTGGAGTAATTTAATCAACTGGAAGGTAAATCCATTAATCCTGCTTTGGAGACTCGAGGGAGGACATTCAGTGTGGAGGGAGTTTTGTTTGACCAATATCAAGTGCTAGCCGATGATACTGCATGCGCTTCCTTCTCCATGACCATTGACAAACTGTTAAATAGATTGTTGGCTTAGATTACAATGATAATAAATATCAAGCGTTGTAGAGAATCTTAGCCCGTGATAAAGGGATTTGAATAACCAAAGAGTCTAGCAGATATGAGAATAATATTCTGAAATGTATGCTACTTAACAGCAAAATCAACTCCTTGTTATATTAAATCTCGACCTTCACGACCACTAGTCTTGCTGCTCCTGTAAAATGCACAGACTGTTAAATCTACAATAATTTCACAACAAACAACTACATTCGTCTCAGGGTATATGGTTGCAGAATAGCGCGATATTGTCGGTGAGGTTTGGTGGAAGGGCCATGCACATTCTATCACTCGGTCCTGCTGGTCTGACCAATCCTGAATGAGCCCACTCCAACGAGCTTGACTACAGAGTCAGTCTGAAATCCTCAACAGGCCTAGACTTCATTTAACTATACCAACAGGTTCAGTCCAGTCCTTTGCCGACCATTCGGAACCCTGAGTATGATCAGACCTCTGGAATCCCTGGCCGTCCGACTACTCGCCCCAATGCCCTAGTACTGTGGCTGGGCCTCCCCAGAAAACGCTCTTTGGTGGGAGTTGTCAATCTTGACAACTGGCACTCCCGGATTGGTGACGGAGAAGGAAGAAATAGACGGAAACAAAAACTCAGAATCAAAGCGAAAGAGCAAAGCCTAGAGAGCCGTGATAAATTGATTCGATAAGAAAAACACAAAATGACGAAAACTCGAATAACCGGCCCATGTTCTAGGACGTCGGAGTTGCCTCTCCTAGTAAGGTCTGAATTTTTTTTCTTTTCGATCTGTCCCGGGGGGCAGATTTTTGGTGTGTCTTCCGCCCCTTTTCCTGAAGAGCAAATTTCGAACTACATAGCACATGGGCCAATTATTCTTGTTTTTACGGCACGCAATCCTCCCCACAACGCATCAAAGTCACAGAAGCTATTGACTGAGCGGGTACTGTGGGGCTGAAACCGGCCCTACTTATTTTTACGAAATTGTTTCCTGTATCTCATATCCATAGCGGGTAGTTTACATAGCTAGCTCGTCAGGTGGATAGGTTGATATGGCGGTCGAGCGGGGGAGTGATTACTAAGGATAAGCAAGGATCGTGGGCTTAAAGGAAGGACTGGAGGCAACGGAGACCAACGAGGGAACAAGGGACAACGAGAGACAACGACGTGTTCATAGACGACTCGACTCTTGGGCAGGGTTCCGAATGGTCGGCGGAAGACTGGAAAGGACTAGCTAGTCCTGTCGAAAGTCAAGTCTAGTCTGATGGTGGAAATTAGACAGAGTGGACAGTCAGGATTATCGAAACCGGCTCGATCAGGCCCGCCAACCAATAGGATAAGCTATTTTTATCACAATATGTTACGTTCAAATAAGGCTTTTCTTAATAAAACTTATTGTTTCATGGGTTGTACGGTGGAGATACCTCGCTTTGATTAGGGGTGGCAAAAATATGTTCTCAAGTTTATCAAACTATTTTTAGTGCATTAAGTGAGTGATATTACATGACCAACTGCCACAATACGGGTATTCGATGCGACTTATCCATCGGTGTAATTGCATTTCCACCATGTGCTATCCTCTCCAGGATTCTGTATCAACCTGCATTGAGGGCCTATTGATTTATACCGTGGCAAGCGGTGTTAAAATCCTACTATAACTATATATCTATTCCCAGCGAGCGCTGGCGGGGGTGCCACTCCGACTCTCGTGTGATCTTCTATAAACACTGGTCTGGGACCAGTCCAAACCAGACCGGACCACCCAAGTTAGTCGGGTCCAGTCATCGACATCAACCAGGACGGGCCAGTCTGGTCCTGCCTCCAAGACTTGACCGGTCGGACTATTCGGAACCCTGCTCTTGGGTTTGATCGATAGGTTTTGTTCTTTTCTCTACGGGTTCTTTTATCATCATCGATTTCTTTAACCCCACCCTGTGTGCGAGCGGCGATTGTCCACCATCGGTACTGTTTCGTTTCCTGATCGCGATATCATTTCCCGTTTCTCGTTCTTTTCTTTGCTTTGGGGCTAGTATCACTCACCGGGAATACTATCTGCCTGGACCAAAGTCATCGTTTCAGTACCTGCCCAATACTGTTTCTTGGCAAAAACACTCTCAATCATGTCTCACCCCATAAGTTTTTATCCCTCAAGTATGATAACTCTAAGGACCTGCTTACCTTGAGATAGCAGTCAATCGTGCAAATGTTATCAAACCGAATTCCTCTCAGCCATGTCCCATCAATGTTCCAACTATCTCCAGGATATGGAACCTTCGTGAATTTCAACAACTACAACATCTAGCATCCTCTGATAGTTTAGGATTAATGAGGTGAGTGCGTAGAGAGAAGCCTAATAGGGGGTTCAGTGTTTTCTATAGTCTAGCCAGAATCCGAATCCTAATTCGTGAAGGCCACGAATTGGAGGGTAATGGGATTACGATTCGTGAGTTTTTTGGCCCCCTTCAAGTGGTCGCCCGCCCAGCTTGGCCACATGTGCAGTACTATATGGCTAAGCGTGTAGTCAATCACGCCAAACTCCCACTTTAGGCATCCGGAACCTTCCTCAATCGACCTTGAGCATCCCCTCCTGGTAGATAAAGGAGCCCGCGGAATAGCGCTTGGTACCGGGTTAGCACTCAACTAACAACAGTACCTATATTCTAACCATATTCTCAATGGTTTGAATTCTCCCTCAACTCCTACTTCACTCTATCGTATTAAACAGAAGAGCCCTAATCCCAACCCAACCGGCACTGCACGGCACCAGAGAAAACCACTATTCACACCACCGGCCCTCCCACCCTCGATTCACCAGTGGGTCAATCCGCACGCTTCTGTTGGCTCTTTCGTGTTGAAAGCCACCTGCGATCACTCCGTACAAGGACAAGTATCCTTCCTACCTTTCCTTTCTTGTTAGTTAGTTTTCGCTAGTTTCATTTGTCAGTCGTTATCAATCAAGAAGAGGAACGAATGTATCTGGATTCGCACATTTGGCCGGAAACCAGCGGGTAATGCGAAGGATGGATGGAATTACTAACTGGAAGGGAGACTGAAACTCCCCGGTGTGTGACCAAAGTGTGGAAGGATCTCCGCGAGCGGAGAAGATTGGAAAACCTCATGTATTGTCTATATAAACCCACAGTTCCGGTGTAGATGGAACAAGTAAGAAATATACGCATCCGATCAATATATTCTTATTTCCTCCTTGGCTTCTTTGCCCTTCTTCATCTACCACGCTCCCCTTTTCTCTATCCCGACCGCATAACAAAATTTGGGTCCTTGCCTTTCAACTTGGATGGGGGATCCCAGGTATAGGAGGTCAAAAGGCTGGTATTGCCATTTCTAGACACATTCCTATAGTACTTGTAAGAATGGGCTCACTTGTTGCTGGGACCCTCTCAGCAAGTAGTCCGGAGATGCTCTTTCCCATGTGCCTTGCGGAACATGCTATTGCAGATCTCGTTGCTTCTATCGGGGAGAAGAATACCGTAGGGACTGGAGGAATTGAACCATATACTAGAGCGTTGGAGTTGTTTTTACTGGGAAGGTCAAGCTATTTTTTCTTTTTCTTCCGTCTTAAGATCAGGCTGCTGGGGTTGGCTTTCGATATGCGCCCATCCCCCTATCCAAGAGAGGGAATTCCGGAAGCCGTAGCGCGAGGTTCAATTATTATACTACTTCCGGTAGTCTCCTGGTACCTTCGCCAGCGTATCTTCTTAGTAGCTTCTCTATAGGTATACCCCATACTATCAGCTGGTCCCGATGAGAGCGAGGTTAGTAGGTGACATGAAAAGCATATCCGCTGGGCTCTCCACACCCTCCGTATTATGCTAAAATCTATAGCAGGGGGAGCTAGAAGGTATCCGTCAAGCCCAATACCGTACGGCCAGTTAATCCATATCATTTATAGTGACCAATGCCCTATTGTAGATAAGGTGGGATATATTTCACCATTGCATTAAGAATTATCGTACACCACTTCTCCTGCCTAAAAAAACACCGCATATATAACCCTTCCATGACTTAGGGAATTTTATCATTTAGGAAGAGTGTGGGGGGGGGAATGAAAGGGAGAAAAAATAGGCCACGGTAAAGAAGACGTGGGCAGGCATTTGGAATAAGAGGAAAATCAAACAGGATAAGATGAAACTTGCAAGCTACAATCAGAGCCCCCCCACGACAATAAAACCATTTCACCCCACCGATCAGACCTTTGGTCGGTATACCGAAATTTGTATTCCCACACGATTGAGTGAACTTGCTCAGGAGGGTGGGGAATAGCAGTGACTTCTACGGAGTGGTATCTCTTGGGTCTGGTAAGGCGCTATGGGTTACGGCTTCGTGAGGACGTAGCAGCTCGATCACGCTCCGATGGCCCCCTCTAGCCGCGTGCATGAGTGGTGTTTGGCCCTCGTTATCCGCCTTGTTAGGGTTGACCTCTTGCCGCTCGAGCAGTATTTTTACCACTCCTTCGTATCCATCCTGAGCAGCAATAGAGAGGGGTGTTTGGCCAGCATGATTTGGCTTGTCGGGGTCAACCCCTTCCTGCTCGAGTAGTATTTTTACCACTCCCGCACACCCACCGTAGGCAGCACATGAGAGCGGTGTCTCGCCATCATTATCTGAATTCTCGGGATTGACCCCTTCCCTCTCGAGTAGTATTCTCACCACATCCTCATGACCATGCTCAGCAGCAAGCGAGAGCGGTGTACTTCCGTGATTGTTCGGCTTGTCGGGGCTGGCTTCCCCCTGTTCCAGTAGCGCTTTTACGATTTCCGTATGTCCACCTCGGGCTGCATTCTGGAGCGGTGTTTCGCCCTCATTATCAGGTTTATCGGGGCTAACCTCGTCCCGCGCGAGTAGAACCTTTACTACTCCTTCATGTCCACCCCGAGCGGCTTTCTGGAGCGGTGTTTCGCCCTCATTATCAGGTTTATCGGGGCTAACCTCGTCCCGCGCGAGTAGAACCTTTACTACTCCTTCATGCCCACCCCTAGCGGCATTCTGGAGAGGTGTTTGGCCCTCATTATCTGGCTGGTCGGGGTTAACCTCGTCCCGCTTGAGTAGTACTTTCACCACTCCTTCATATCCACCCCAAGCGGCGCCATGGAGAGGTGCTCGGCCATCATTATCTAGCTTGGTGGGGTTAACCTCGTCCCGCTCCAGCAGTAGGTCCACCACTCCTTCATGTCCACCCCAAGCGGCACCATGGAGCGGTGTTCGGCCAAATTTGTCTGGTTTATCGGGGCTAACCTCGTTCCGTGTGAGCATTATTTTCACCACTCCTTCATGCCCACCACAGGCGGCATGCGAGAGGGGTGTGTTGCCGTCATGATCTGCCTTGTCAGGGCTGACCTCCGCTTGCTGGAGTAGTATCTTAGCCGCTCCCTCATGCCCATTCCAAGCAGCCCATGCAAGGGGGGTCAATCCCAAAGAATCACCCTCGTTAATATCATAACTTTGCATCTCTATCAATGCAGCTACCTCCTCGACTATTCCGAAGAACGATGCGTAGTGTAGTCCGCTGAATTGGAACTTCATGCCGTGCCTCTCGAGACCCAAAGGCCATACTTGTTCTAGAAGCGATTTGGCAGATATGTGGCCGCTATAATCCCGAAACAGCTCTAGCGCAAGTACTCTGGCGTGATCCGAGGGGTCTCTTTTTGCATGGACTCCCCAGTATAGGGAACAATATGCGAGGAAGGGTGTGCCAAGGGTGAGGGCAGTGAGATCGGCGGAAAGGGCCTTCACCAGTTCGGAATTTAGATAGGTCAAGCAGATCTTAGCCATTATTGCGTGAGGTCTACTAAATATATCGGGATGCGCAGAAAGATATTCTTTCAGAGTAAAGTGGATCAGTCGCACAGTTGAGACCTCCTTATCGACAGTTATGAGGCCTTGACAACAGCTCACTAAGGTGGATATCGAAGGGAGGTTCTCGGCATTGAAATCGGTGGAGCCTAGCTCGATTGCCAAGGCGTGGCAGAGCTCGTCCGCAGTCAGGGGCCGTTCCGCATGACTTATCCACATTAAAGCTCCCATCCCGAGCTGCGATTTATCCCCACCCTGTGCCTTTATCCGTTCAATCGTTGCACCATAGGCATGTTCCAACCCCGGCCCATCCGTCATTTTTCGGAGCCGCTCTCGTCTCCGATAGATAGTCGATGCCTGCAAAATTGCCTCGATATTTAAGGAAACAATTAGAAACCTAGCCACACCTATTAGCGGATAATTTGGGACTAGATTTCCAGTATGATTTCCCCTACACACATTTCTGATATAGTCTCTGGAATCTTGTCCAAAATTTCTGCCTTCAGACTCGCATCCATGGCATCGGGCATTTCGTCGTACCTCAGTCTAAAACGAAGGAAATTGGCAATATCCTCTCTGGCAGGGACTACAGATATACTTGTCACTCGTCCAGCTAGGCGATTTTCAATTTCAGCCTGGATATGCGATCTCCCGGTCACAAACAGTCGAGCTCTCGGGGACTTGTCCAGGATTTCCTTCAACGAATCAAAAAGCCGAAATTGCTGCGCAGTCGTGCATTCGTCAAGGGCGTCAATACACATGTAAGTGCGCTGCGAAGCCGTGACGAGTTGCAGCATCTTCACGATATCAACAAGTTGCGGTCTGCGCCCACCAACGGCCCCTTTCTGCTCTCGCAAGGCCTGCCATATTTCCTCCGGAATCCCTCCCGTCCCGTTGATCATCTGCTTTAGCAAGGAGCCCAGCGTATTGGTTGCAGACTGCTCGTTTCGCGCCGCAAAGTCGAAGTAAAAGCACGTCACCGGAGCATTTTGTCCTCTAGTCCGATCGCACAACGTGTCCACCACTAGCGAACTGTCATTGCGTCTTGTTAGTACGAGTTCACTTCTCTCTCCAGTGAATAACCCTTGTTACCTGATAAATGTCTTGCCGACACCCGGATCCCCATAACAAAACAGAACCGCCTTATCACCTTCACCTTCGCTAGTCAATCCGCACCATCTCCTAAATTCCTTAGTTTGTATGAGCCATTCCCCTACATTGCTGACACGGCGCTCTTGAATGCCACAATGCCGTAAGTTAGGGTCTAGGGGTGATAACCAGGTAAGGAGCTGGGGCCGATCATCAACGGGAGCAAGGTAGTTCTGCACATTAAGAATGTTCGTAGTATTGAAAGAGTTTTTACTATCCTGGATAGAGTACTGAGACATCTTGGGCTGCTTATTGCTTGCCCTGTTGAAGAGCTGGAGTTGCTGAGTATCGTTGGTCGATGTTCTCGGCGGTGGGAAAAGAGGGGGCTCGCTAAACCAAAGTGGGGTCACACCTGGAGGACAAAAGTGCATGAGTTTCCATGAAACGCAACCATCGCTAAGAAAAAATCACCCCAAGACTTGCACGACAAGAATCCTCTCCCATCCCCACCACACGACATACCACCAGATGCCAAAGAATACCAAGAAGTATGCAGAGGCCTTACTCCACTTGGCACGAGCCCCGTCTTATACACTTATAAAGGGTGGATTTAGGCTGGAGTCTATTACGGCAGAGCAGGTCCGCCGCAGCCCAAAACCTAGGTTACCCGGCTGCCACCATCAACTGAGATAGAGCTGTTGTGCATATGACCAGAAGCTTAGCAAGGGACTCTATCTCCTTTACTAGGACTGTGATTTCTAAGAGAGACTTGACTTGGGCATGCTGGGACTCCATGCCGGGGGTCCGTAGAGGCGTGGTTGTGGTAGTTGGTGCTTTGTATGTTTTGTTCCTGATGCGAAGACTTCTCTTTGGCGATGGTTCTGTTGCACAAAAACCCATGCACTTTTGTCCTCCGGGTATCCCATGGACTGGTGAGACACGCAGATTGGTGACCTTCCGTTTACGGTAACTCTATGCTGTGGCTAAGCAACTTTCCACCAATAAAAGCTCGATATTTCATAATTTTTGTCGAGCAAAGCCACTCAGCCACAGCGTCCAGCTGTCATATATGGAAGGTCCCCAATCTGCGTGTCTCACCAGTCAATGGGATAACTGGGACGCTTGCACAGCCACAAGGGATTCCAGTTAAGCTGCCGTTTTTGTACCATTGTAGGATAGCTAGAAGGCTTCAGCAAACACAATCCTGAAAACAGGTGAGGTCATAAAGTGGTGTGTGCGATCGCTATGGCGTGCCCGTCCCTCGTATGCAAGAACCGGCGTTACAAGTACGAGTACACTCACCAATGTTTTTTCCAACTCGAAAACCAGCACAACACTGCCGCGGCCGCGGCCGAATGCTCTAATTTGAAGAATCACTTTGTTATTTGGCGTCTTCAGCCCGGGCGCTTAGTTCGTATTTTTATTTGGCACCTGGCTTCGTGGCTATTCCTCACGCTGACCCAGTTTCGCCATAGTCGGCTCCGCTCTCCACCCATCCCTTACCTTGTGCCGGGATTCATGGCTGCGTAGCGCCGTCGATTCCCGGTTGACAGTATTTTTCCGGTGCCCCATCACATAGCAATTTGGTTTATCCCCTCTGCCGCTGGGGCGTTCGGCTCTGTTTTGAATTTTTGAACACCCGCCTATTTTAGTACCCGGGAGCAAATGTAGCTATTGTCCCTTGACATAATTAACGGCGCAGCAAGCAACAGGAATAGCATCGGTTATGACAACCGCCTCCCCCACCAACCCCACCATCATGAAAACCAAAAGAGAAAAAAAAAGGAAAATCCACGGTGGAACAAATTGCGGAAATTGACCGAAAGAAATTTCTCCAGATGGTATTGGGAGTGCGCGGTAGTGTAGAGGACTACGTTAAGATCGATCGTTTGTGCGCAGTGAATTTTGTCCACAAACCATAAAGTCGCCATTGGGGGTATGTCGCTTCGGCAGGTGTGTCGGGGTCCTGGGTAGTACACGGAGGGTGTAGGCTGAGTACTGGGACCAACGTCCTAGTGAGTTGGTACTGAAACAATAATTTTCGTCCGGGGAAGAACTTTCCTCCTGATCGACCAAAGACAAGAGCGAAGTAGTCAATGCACATGTCGTTGTCATTTTTTCGTCCGTGTTCCTCATTGGTCTCCCGTTGCCTCCTCTCCTTCCTTTGTTTTGCTCCACGATCCTCCTCACCCCTTAGTAATCCATCGACCCACTGCTCCACTCGCTAACTAGCTAGCTATGTAACCTGCCCGCACATAAAGAGAAAATAAAAATTAAAAAAATATACAAGAAACGATTTAGTTTAAGCTTCGCTGATACTAAGCCCCACAGTACTCAAATATACACAGTCTGTGTACCGATCTCCCGACACACCTCCAGAGACGACATGCCTTTTGCAAATCACCGGCGATCACCCCGCTCTCACGCACCTCTCCTTTGTACCTTTTCATATATTGTCAACCTATCGTTACTAGTTTTCTTTGTCATTCATTATCAAGTGAAGAGGGAGGATTACTATACCTGGTTGTATAGTAGTACGGAGGATGCGCACACATGCCGAAGACGATCGGAAAGCAGTGCGAGAAGGATATGAGAAGACAGGAAAGGGAGCACCAGAATTCCGCTGATGCGGTACTATCACCGGATTGACTTCTGGCCATCGAAGGAAGTTGTTAGAACCTTCTCCGTGTCCTGGGGACAGATGTTGGGTGTGTGGGAAAGCTCTTATATTTTCTATATAAGCTCAGTACTTCTCCGTAGATAGGAAAACAAGCAAGATACGGTTCCTAGTATTGACAAAGTTCCATTGATCTTGACTCCATCCAAATCTTTCTTCCGTTCAGTTTAGTCTCTCCTCCACGAACGACGGCTCATAACAATAATACCACCCGTCGCGACTATCATGTATTCTCCAATGGGGAAAGAATCGATATCCCTTGGGCACGAAGATTCTGCTCCTTCCGTATACGGTATCCCTACCCCGGCTAAGCAACTTTCCATTAATAGAAGGCTTCGTATTCAGCGGTGTTTACACCGAAAAACTGACTGGGCAGCATCTAGATTAGGAAGCAGCGGAATAATACGTGTCTCGTCAGTTGAGGGAAGACTGGTAATTTTCTGACGTTTGTGAACACAACCGACCGCTATTGCATAACTGTGCCAAGGTTCCCGCCACTTTGGAACAGCTCAACAAGGGTTTCCTCAGCAAATCCCCATCGTGCAACCACAGCCCCCTTGATGTCCGCCAAAACTTGCTCCACAATTGAAGCCCGAATTCAACGGGCAATTTAAAGGTTTAAACGGACAAAAAAAATCCTATCTGTCTGCCATTGCTCAATAGTTTGAGATGTCTCAGCAGCGAGTCAGCGGTCACTTGTTTTATGATTTTGGGCGTTTAGTTGTCAAGGTTTCTACTCATGCACAATAAAAGTCTTGTTGAGCTGTCGGACACTCCCTTGCAGTGCCGTCAAACTTTGAAGGTCGCTTGACGTCTTTCAAAGTGGAGGGAATCTTGGCACGGTTAGGTCCCCGAGCTGGATTCATAGGCTCAACCCGACCTTAGTTGGAGAAAAAGGGGTCGGGTCAAAATGCAAGAGGTGAGACGGAACCGACTCATCACACTAGGAAGATGCGATTCTACTAACTAATAGAACTAATGACAGCGTGTTTGCCCGGCTGAATCAGTTTCTCAAAAATCATCAAAGATATTGCCTACATCGTCCAATACTCAATAATCACGAGGAAAAACCCCTGGGGTATCTTATAATTTGTGATATATACCGATAGTATACGTGGATGCGTGTTCCAAAGAGACGAATGAAGTATATAAAAGATAGACAATGTTCGGTGACTTACACTTCAAGAATTGAGCGTGAACTGGACTCTTAAGTACAAAAAACGGTAACTACTCATGCGGGAATATCAGACCACTTCGACATCTTCTCACACCATCTCTCTTCTTGATACCCCGCTTTCCCCTCATGCCCCGCTCTGCTTCCCCGCTTTGTTACGTGTCCTGCCCCTCTTCCCGCATCCTTCACCGGGTTCCAGACTCAGCGGTGAGTCCTCCTGTATTCTTCTAGCATCTTCTATCTTATGAAATGAATATCGATAGCGTGGGGGTAACGTTGGGTGATGAACCCAGAAGGAGCGCCGGTGATTCACAAGAGGGTATTGGCCCATCCTAGCTGTATGCTGCTCGGCTAGGTCGAGGCCCGGACGTACTGGCTTGCTGCCCAGTCGATACCTCTGCAGAAGGTCGAATAGTAATTTCACCATCGCGACGCCGCTGAAAAATATTAGTGACATCCAAGCAATAATAAATTCCGATATTACATATTGTGATTAACAGAGGGAAAAGGAGGGCTGAGTGTTTACCCCTGAGCCATCTCCGTAGGCGAATCGATTCTGGTGTGAATTGTCCCCTGAATAGTGATTAACAAACTGGGGATGGCAGCCGAGGGGGCTGGGAGTCAGACTGGCATATTCGGGGCGGGGGTCCCCAAGGCCGGCTCCACGCACAAGCGGAGCTCCGAGGGCCCATAGCATGAGATACCAAAAAAACTGAGCATATATTAATATCGCCAACTAGAGCCACTGGGGGTAGACATGCCTTGGAAAAATTAGAGGCGTATGAAGCTAACGGCCGACGACAGAACCACTGGCGTCGGTAAGCCACAATTGCCACAAGTAGGGTAAGGGCAACGATAACGAGTCCCAGTGCCACCACCGTGGTTTCTGTTTGACCACATTTATTGAATTGTGTTAGTAGGTATTGGGTAGGAAACCATGAGTTGAGGGCCATGATGGCTTCAGGCTATGCAAATTTGAGAGATTTGGCGATATTGAGCTCTGGGGGTAGGGAAAGCAATAAGTACTGGTAGGGCAAGGAATTCGACAGAGTTGATTATTCGCGAATGGTTTTGTGGGGATGGAGACAGTCTTATGGACGCAAGTGGTAGTAGGAAAGGGAAAGTGGGGAGAAGGGGGATGGGAATGATAGGGAGTGGTGGGTGCCCGCCCGAGAGGAGCCGGGCTAAAGAGGGAGTGTGGGTTACTCTCGGTGTGAGAGCCATTAACGAACGCCCAATAGTACTCGTCCCAGGCAAGAAGCACCCGAACATTGAGGTGGTCAGACGCCGTCTTGGGCAATTCTCACCAAAATTGCCCCTGCCAACTGGGCACACAGGCCTCCAAAGCATGTCTTACTGTATTTACATGTACTGGAATAATTGAACCTCACGCTACTTGTAGAACGTTGGGGCTGCCTTTTGTGGTAAGGCCTAACTCTTTTTTATTTTTTCTCTGTCTCAGGCTCGGTCAGAGGGGCCTTCAGTGTATGCTTGCCCCACTATCCAAGAAAGGAAATTTTGGACGTCTTGGGGCGAGGTTCAATTGTTCCAGTAAATACGGACCTCCGAAATATCCCTGAACTATCCCTGGATTATCCCTGTTTTCCCTCCAAATGTTGGGGTACTCCCTGCCTATAGTAAGTAGAGCACTTAGAAGAAAAGACCTTTAAATCGGCCTTAGATTTCGCTTGGTGAGTGTGCGTTACAAGTCCCCGGCATGAAGAACCCGAACATAGGGGGGATCCTGGAGTCTAAATTTTGTATGTGACTTAGATAAGCACGAGTGATTTACCATACAAAATTCAGGCTCTAGGATCACCCCTGTGTTCGGGTTCTTCATGCCGGAGACTTGTAGTGGAGGAACAAAGCCCACCCCTCAAAGGATGAGACACATTTTGCCCTCCTTCCTGGTGTGGCCCGATCGGTATTGGTTGATGAACTACCGTACAGTGCCGGTATAAGCTCTTACACACCCGAAGGGCAAAAGTGCGTGAGGTTTTGTGAACGCAACCATCACTAAAAAAAATCGCTTAAAACCATCACTAAAAAAAAGTCGCTTAAAACTTGCAGGACAAGAATCCTTTCCAAGCCCACCACACGACATACCGGTACCAGCACATGCCAAAGAAAGAATACCGAGAAGGATGCAGAGGCCTTACTCCACCTGGCATGAACTCTATCATACCCTTATGAAGTGTTCCCCGCCCCGCCCCCGTCCGGGGCAAGTCCCCTCTCATTCCCTGGATGGGGCCCCGTTTCTCCACACCTGTTTTAACGGGGACCCGTCTGGTGAACGGGCGGGGCCGGGTGCAGGGGCAGGGAACCCTAAAAAAAAACACCCCTCCCCTTGCTGTTTAGCGGGGCAGGGCGGGGAATTGGGCCGGGGGCCCGCATTTTTTGGGACCCCAGAGGCCCCGTAACGAATACTCACCGTTGTTACCAGTGTTTATTACCGGTCGTGGCGGGGATTGATTTCACTCCCCAGGCCCCGCTCTTAACGTGATTTATGGGGATGCGGCTCTTCAAAGGGATGTGGCTCAGCATCACAACAACTGGAATAGCAAATGTAAATTTAATTATTGACACAAACAATAGTAAGACGACTTTAACAATTTGCTAGGAAGTATTTCTAAATATGGAGAATCTGAATAGGTAGTTTTTATTTCTTAATAAGAAAAATACTTCTTGGTATGCTAGCTTTAAAAACTGTTGTCTTAAACAAGATCTCTCTTGTGTAAAGCTTGGAATAAATATCAGTAGACTTTTATAACACAATATGTAATTTTTTGAATCTTATATGATTAGAGAAATTTGATCTAACTGTAATTTATGGACATATTGGCATGTTATACTACTGAAAATGAAGGAGGAAAACTATATATAAAATGTATGATATTGAATATCTAATATCTGTTAACAGAGTAAAGATATGGATTCAGTATTTTCTAATCTACTTTTCTAATGCTACCAAACTAAAAATACCAAGTGTCAAGTATAATGGATACGAATCTCAGGTTCTATACTGGAGAGCTAAAAATCAAAATCAAAATCATTAGTCTTTTGCATAAATGTTTGAAATTTCAAAATTTAAACCTCCAAGCTAACTGAAATGCATCCCCTCACTTTAGCTATATCACTAGGCTAGAAAACAGTGTTTTAGGCTCTATGCTACACATGTCGCTTGCATGGTTGAGGCATAAAAGTAGTATTTTACATTGAAATTATTTCCAATATAACTAAATGAAATTTGCAACACATTACCAACTGACTTGAAAATTTATATACTATCTTAGATTACTGTTAGCATCTGGATTATAAAGTATGAGAACAGTACATAAACACCTTCAGGAGATATCATCTGATTCAGTTAATAAGCTATTTCTCTAGCTTTACTGATAATATATTCTTAATATCATTCAACATACCCATGAACAAATAACATCACAGTTATCATATCAAATGAATGACTCATAAGATCTCTATCAATGCTTAAACTAGTATTATTTCATTGTTTTCAATTTTGTTGACTGACTATTGTAATAAAGATGATATTTCAATCAATTCAAAACAATCTTAGTATACAAGCAAGATCCTTCTTTATTATGTTACAAAAACTCCAAATTCTGATTCACCATCATGATATAGAAAAGTACTTTCTAACAAATCTTCAGTATGGTATCAGCACTATTTGTGCAGATAATTGAATATACATTTGGTTTTCCAATGGTTGCTATTGTGAGCCACATTCTTGTGAAGAGCCGCATGGCAGTAAATTATGTTACACTGGCCCGGTCAGGGGAATTTTCCCACATTATTCTCACACTGCCCTTGTCCGGGTGCCCCACGCACTCATTCCCTGGACAGGGCCCTGTTTGTTACTACAAACCTTTAATCGGGGCCCGTTTGGGGTGTGACTGGGACAGCAACAGGGGTAGGGAATGCCAAAAAGACCCCCCGCCACGCGCTATTGGGCCGGGTGGGGAAATGGGTTTTTTCGGGGCCCTAGAGGCCCCGTAACGAACTCTACCGCGACCCTTCTCCCCTCATTGAGTACTACTGCGCTTGCTTTGCCCAATTGGCAATGCGCTCTGAAAACCCGCCACAAATGTACGCACCAATCCAGAATACCACAGTATTCCAAACGGCCACAACTCAAATAGAAGAAACACGTGCTAGGACGTTGGAATTTCCTTTCTGAGCTACGCGAGGGGAAAAGACCGCAAACCCTGCCCCCAGTTGAGACAAAATAAAAGGAATATACTACGCGCCTTACCAGGAGAGGTAACTCTAACCTCGTAGCACATGTTTCTTCTATTTGAGTTTTTTTCTTTTCGGCACCAAGAGCCCTGGACCGCACTGGGCGGCCAAAGATCTCCTGATCTCGTCTGGAAAATCTACAAACGGCCATTATTGCCAAGGGCGATAGGCCTGGCAACCTGGGACAATAATGTGTGGAGAGGCTGCATGTTAGACAGGCGTTGTACCGCAGGAATCACCGTCAACGGCATTGTTCCCAAGTGTCCAGTCTGTCTGTCTTGGGGTTCAGACGGGACTAACGACAGTACATACCGGAAAGGGCCATCAGGGCCGACGGGTAACTGGGTGTCTGTCCGGAGGACTGCCAGGGATGGGCGGGCGGTGGCCGCGTGCGTCTCAGGTGGTGCAATAGGCCTACAGGTAATCGGCAGTCCTTATAGGTAATTGGCGAGGATTGTAGATGACACGTAAGGACTGCAGAAAGACGGGTGAGGACGACGATAAGCACTGTTCGGGAGTCACAAATCCGTCGAAGACGATAGGACCCTAATGTCACCTCTTAGACTGTAGTCTTTTCCCAGGGGTGGACGGTCATGCCCTAGACCTTGAGACATACATCCGGGACAACAGCACTGCAGTCCTCGTAGTGCCTATAGGGCGGACAGGACTGGATGACAGAAAGTCGCCCTCCTCGTCCTGCCCCAAGATGGACCGACTGCCGTTTGGGAACACCGGAACACCCAACAGACAAAAAACTCCAGAAATTCTTTCCTACTACTCCTGGAACACCACTTGCACCCTTGGTTAATACCCCGTGTGCTTTGCCCAATTGGTAATCTGTTATCCCTACCTGGCACTACTTTCTTTGAATCCTTCTTGTTTCCCAGCCTTGGTTTCCTCATGGTTTTTGAAGTTTTGTTTCAATTTCTCATCTTGTAACATTCTCTGTCCCGGCATTGACGATTTCCCAATCTTACCAACGATAATAATTATAAATAAGCGCTTGAAATTTTGATGGTCGAGGGGCTCTTCACATTTTTTCGATTTTTAAGTTTTAAGATTCGAGCTTAGTGGCGGTTTTGTCGCTATGCCACCGTACCTCCGCTTGTTGCAACGTGGGTTGGGGCAGGCTCCCATTTGTTTACCTCACCAAAAAAATTGGGATCCCCTAACTTAACTAACCGAGCTTTGAGCGTACTTTATGATTCGTTATCTCTCAAGAGACTTGAGCCCTAACTTCTGACTCGTTTCTGTCAACCAGGCAGAACTAACCAAATTTCTTGCTCCGAAATCCCTCTTCTCTATGTCTAAGGGATATGGGTTTATTTTCTCACTGCAGAATGCATGGGTCTGGGTCGAGAGTGAACGTGACAACGGCCAAACTAGGCAGTGCGAGGAATAGCCAGTCAGCCTGGTGCCAAACAGATGCGAAATAGAGTAAGCACCGGTAATGTCTTCCACGCCTTAGCGAGCGCCCAGCATCGAGAGCCATCCACATCAATACTACCCACTATTTAAATCTGGACTGAGTTTAGCCAATCACATTGCATAAACTTGCGGATGGCTCGCTATGAAGGGCGCTCGCTATGGCGTGAAAGGCGTTGCGCCAGATTAATACTCGACCTGGTAAAAGAGTTTCCTCTGATTAGGGGTACTTAGCCCCACAGCTGAATGAGCCTTATGCAGGTTGTGGAAACATTGGTGTGTGTAACACCATCTTGCATACAGGACTGATAGAGACTTTTTCAACCCCATTCCGGCAAAAGTCGGATTGGAGCTAAAGCCAATTAAAGTTAGACTAAGACAACCGAGCCAACGTCAACACTCGTGCAGCCGAGGGGCCGAGTGCCTCTAATCAGAGGAAACACTTTTATCAGTTCGCGTCTTCAGCTTGGGCACTCGGTTAGCCTTTACTCGGCACCTCACTGCTTGGCTCTTCCTCACGCTGCCTTCGGCCGCCGAGACATCCAGCCCGGTTTTGAATGTTGAATACTAAGGGCCAGTTTACCAATAGACAGCCGTCAAGCAACCGGAGACCGTGCCGACCGTCAAGGGAGGCTAAACGGTCGAGCGGTAGGGAAAATTGATGGGTGTGTGTTTACCTAATACAGTGCTAAGTAGTGTGAAAAGTGTGATCCACAAACGTGAGGTGTGCAACCAGGTAGCTTTCAATTCTCACAGTACTCTACAACCGAGATATTGGACTGACCAACAATTCTCTCTTACAATCAAATGATGAGAATTTTGTTATTAAACTTGCCCTAAATTATGACAAATGGAATTTCTAATTGTGGAAGGAAAAGAGAGCTTATTCATAGCTCCTCTTGTTATTGCAGGCATGGTAGGTTGGTGGCATTTAGGTGGTGCCAGTAGACGGTGGTTGCAATCCCACCTATTGAGCCGCGTCCTGTTTTAACCGTCTAACACCCAGAATATTAAACAGTTGAAAACTGGGCAAACAGTTTTGCCACGTCTATTGGAATATGATGCTGGTTGAGACGCCACCGTCTAGTTTCCCCACCAAAATCTCGAAACGCAACGGATCAGTAAACGGGCCCTAAGCTTATTTGATCAGATCCTACGCTCTCGATGCTGTTTTCATCATGACCGTGCTGAGAAGCACAGATTTCGAGCTATTCCGAGCACTCCAGAAGCTTAATATTTTCATAACATCACCGTTACTAAAATAGGCTAGTATTCAACATTTAAAACAGGGCAGAATGCCCAGGCGGCCGAGGGGATACTCGGCTTCGCTCTCCACCCTGACCGCACTGCACGGAGGTACAGCGTGTAAGTTTTGTAGGTTACACAGGGTGTGAGGGTGGCAGTTCTCGTTTGTGGAACCTACAAAACTTACACGCTGTACCTCCGTACATTCCGCAATGAGAAAAAATCCATCTCACTTGGGCACGGAGATTCTACTCCTTCCATATACGGTAACTCTATGCTCCGGCTAACCAACTTCCCGCCAAGTATCCACTATTTCCTCACGGTAGTTATGAGCTGCCCATGCAAGCAGTGTGCGCCTCCGATAATCTCCTTCCCTGACGTTAGAGAATAGCCCACCGCACCGGTTCTGTTTAAAAAAAACATCTTATACAATGCACTTATATTTTGAGCAAGCGTGTGGGGGAGGAGAAAGGAAGGAAAAAAACACCAGCGATAAGTAGTCACAGTTGAAGGAAAATTGCAATATGTGCGAGAAAAAACAAGGTATAAGCCAAACCTTGTCACATGAGGAACACAGTTTAACTACAACAACCAGAAATTGCCTTGCGAGTAAACCCTATGAAAAATACTGGTCAGCTTTAGACAAGACGTCTCGGCCCGGTGTGGCGACATAAATTTGCTTTCCCATCTCATGGGATTTCCTCCACCGACAGGGGATCAGGTACAGAAGTGATTCAATGAGTGGAACGCTCGGAAAGAGAAGGAATGGCAGTGGTTTTGATGAGACCGAGTTTCCTAAGTACAAACATTGCTGCGGGCTACACCTTGGCGAGGCTATACCCTCTTATGGCCATGCCCAGCTGCTGACATAAGTGCTGTTTGGCCACTGCTATTTGGCTCCTTGAGGTTGACCTTTTTCAGCCCGAGGAGTATTCTCACTACTCCCTCATGCCCATTCTCATAGGCACGAGCGAGCGGTCTCCTACCATAACAATCGGCTTTGTCGGGATTTACCTCTTCCCGCCCAAGCAGAATGTTCACAACTCCCTCATGTCCACTGCAAGCAGCTTGCGAGAGTGGTGTTTGGCCGGAATGATTAGGCTTGTTGGGGTCGACGTCTTGCCGCTCGAGCAGTATTTTTACCACCTCTTCATGTCCATTCGCAGCTGCATAAGCGAGCGGGGTATTGCCCCAGATATTAGGGGCATCGGGTTTGACTTCTTCCAGCCCAAGTAACATCTTTACCGCTTCACTATGTCCGTTACACGCCGCCCATATTAGTGGCGTATGCCCCCCAAAATCACCTTCGTTAACATCATAACTTTCCATCCCTATCAAAGGAGCAACCAGATCAACAATTCCGAAAAATGATGCGCAGTGCAATCCAGTGAACCAAAATCTTTGGCCAAAATTGGTACCAATATCCAAAGGACGCAGGTGCTCTACCCGCTCCAAAAGTAATTTAGTGGATATGTGGTCGTCATATTCCTGAAACAGCTCCAGTGCAAGTGATGTTGCGTGGGCTGAGAGTCCCCTTTTCGCATGAACTCCCCAGAACACAGAACAATATTCTAGAAAGGATTTGTTGAGGGAGATGGGGGAGGTATCAGCTGAGATGGCCTTGGCCTGCTTGGACTTCAAATACGTCAAGCAAATCTCGGCCATAGCCGTGTGAGGTTCACCGAAAATATGGGGATTAGAGGAAAGATACTCCTGGATAGTAAAATGGATCAGTTTCACAGTTGATGCCTCCAGGTCCACAGTAATGAGCCCTTGGCAGCAGACCACTAATGTCGATAACGAAGGGATGTTGTTCTCATTGAACTTCGTGGAGCCTAGATCGACTGCTAGGGCATGGCAGAGCTCATCCGCTGTCAACGGCCGTTTCGCATGACTCATCCACATCAATGCTTGTATTCCAAGTCTCGATTTATTCCCACCCTGGGCCTTTATTCTTTCAATAGTCACACCGTAGGCGCCTCCTAACCCTAACCCATCTGCTATCTTACTGAGCCTTTCTCGTCTCCGATATATTGTCGGTTCTTGCAAGATTGCTTCGATATTTAGGGAAACCAGTCGAAATCTAAATAAATCCATTAGCGCGTGATGTGGGGTTGGGTTCCGACCACCGCAGCCCTACGCACGTTCCGGATATATTCTGGGGAATCTTCTCCAGGATGTCCGCCTCCAGGCTCTCGTCCATGGCATCCGGTGTTTCATCTTTTCCCATCCTATTATGGAGGTACCTGATGATATCATCCTTGGTGGGACTGATAGATACACTTACCACTCGCTGAGCAAGACCCTTTTCGACCTCGGCTCGGATATGCGGCCTTCCGGTCAGGAATATTCGAGTGCGCGGGGACTTCTCCAGGATTTGTTTAAGCGAATCGAGGAGGCCGGCTCGTTGCACTCCCCCGCATTCGTCCACAGCATCAATGCATATGAACGAGTGATGTGAGGGTGTTATCGCCTGTAGCATCTTCACGATATCTCCTAGTTGCAGTCCTCGTCCTCCAATGGCCTTTCTCTGTTCGTGAAAAGCCCGTGATATATCCTCCGGAATCCTTTCCTTTCCGCTAACCATCTGCCTCAGCAAGGAACCCAGCATACTAGCTGCAGACTGCTCCTTTCTTGCCTCAAAATCAAAATAGAAACACGCTACCGCGGTGGTATCTCCTCTTCTATCGCACAGCCAGTCTACTACTAGCGAACTGTCATCACGGCTTGTTAGTACAAGTGTAGCTCCCTCTCCCCCGGAAGACTAATTGGTGTTACCTGATAAATGTCTTCCCTACCCCCGGATCTCCATAGCAAAACAACACTGGATTATCACCTTCACTTTCCCCCCGAAATCCGCACCATCTCTTAAATTCCTCCCTTTGTATAAGCCATTCCCCGATGTTACCAGCACGGCGCTCCTGAACCTCTCGATGTTGTAACCTTGGCTCCAAGGGTGATAGCCAGCTTAGGATTTGAGACCGATCATCGGAAGCACTACAGTGTTTCCACACATTGTAAGAAGGGTTCGTAGTGTTATGGCCATTGTCACTACTAATAACAGTACTAGTAGATCGAGCCATGTTCGACTGCCGCTTGCGCTGTTTAAGAGCAGGGATTATTTGGTATGGTCACCTGGTGATATCTCTACAAGTTGGAAAAGAGCGGGGGTATGTCTGTGTTAAAGCAACGTTGCAGAGACCACGTAGTACAAAAAGGAAGTTTTGTTAAGCTAGGCAAAATGGGTGAAACCAACGTCACTCTTACGGTTGCTGTGTGCGCATTAACCGACGAAGCTCGTTTTCACGCTAAGGGGTTAGAACAAGGTGTGAGTCAGTATTCTTCACCAAGTTACCGTACCCAGTTAGTTGTTTCCTTTAAATAAATGACCCATGTCGTAAAAACGATGCCCTACGGAAAATATTTGTGAAAATCCTCCCCCAATGGCTACGTTACTCTAGCTCAAAGGAGCTCGTGTATTTTTCCACACTTTATTTTGACCTTTTAGCGTGAAAACGAGCTTCACCAGTTAATGGTAGCTCATTCTTGGATGTTCTAGCCAATTGAATCCAGTAGAGAACTATTCTTGCAGCCTATCAGAGGATTCCTTAGCCTCAAGGACAAGGGCAACTCGCGTACTCAAATACCGGTACATCCACCTCGGTTCTCATTTGGCTTCAGTTCTATGCTGAATGTTTTCCTATTTTTTATTGTTTCACCACCAATATCCGGGGCACCAAAGTTACCGACTACCATTAGTTTGTACAGTATGAGAGAAAGGTTTTTAGTCCCATTCTTTCTACTCAGTTACTGTAAGATAAAGGCTGGCTGTTTTTCACTCTTGTCTTACTCCAATTATCGCTCTTCACTCGTTCATTTATTCACTTTTTTTATCTTGTCTAAATACTCAATTCAATTGTCTTGGCATCCTCATTTGCAAATCAAAAGTAACCACGGCCACTGAAAGGTCTTACAAACATACCAAATCACCTAGCCGAGAGTACCAAATGCCCCAAATCCCTAGCCGTATTCCCCGTATTCCGGCCATAAAATTTCACTACAAGTTTAATCAATTTATCTTCCACAGTAGGATGATAACCCCGGTAGACGGTACCCCCTATTACCAATTTCAGAAAAGTCTCCGATTTGTCAGTTCCCTAACATTCTCGATTTCCCCCCATCGCTAACACTGAAAGCCTACAAATTGGCTCTCAACCGCGAGAGGTAAGCTTCACAGCTAAAAGTAGGAATGCAAGTTGTCGGAGATTGGGTTCCAGAAGAAAGAAATATCATTGAGAAATCCCACCACCGGCAGTCTTTGAGAAATTGGTAATATTTACACTAAGAACTCGGCTCAATTTTTTTTCCCTATTTCACACATCGAATGCGACTGCGGCCATCCAGTTGATTTCATTAGCAAAAACATCCGAAGAAAAGGAATTCCATAGTGGAAGCAAAGCACGACACACTGCCACAATAAGTATCTGAAGACCGCTAAACGAATCTCGGGAGAGGTGACACCCGTATTTATGATTGAGCTGTTTTGGTTTTTTGCAGTGGTTTTCGCCTCTTTTCTAAAGTAAGCAATTCCCAACCTCATGGCACAATGTTAAATCACTTGAGGTTACACGGTAGAGGGCATCTATATTTGGGTATGTGTGGGCGTGCGAGCAGCTACACCATGATTACCTAGCTTGCAGTCTCGATTCCTTTTATAAATCGGCTATGGTTGAACTGCGAATAACGGCGGCGAGTGACAGGGCGTGAAACGAAACAATAAATGCCAAGGCAAAGAGTAAGACTAAACGATCGCACAAGTGCGGGGGAAAATCTTTTCTTCAACAACACACTCTCTCATGATGCTTAACTAACTAACATAACTAACGGCGAAGATAAAAGTATAAGTAAAACCAACGATATCTTCCTTCCACCCACCAAGTCCTATCCTTCCATCGATCACCACATATGTCCACGCTCTTCCACGCACACCCCCGCTTCTATGCTGGCCTTTTGGGTCTTCCACGCTCGCTCCCGCCCTTCTACGCAGGTCTCCCTTTCCTTTCCATGCAGAACAATCATGCTAACAAAGGAAAGAACAAAGAGAACTCTTCCAGGTTCTGTAGCCTACTCGCATATGAGTTCTCCTCACCGATCGCAAGCACCTCGCCGGAGGTTTGTTGAATGACAACGACGTACGATGCACCTACGCCGGGCGGCATGAAAGAACCTGCTCCCGCGGGATGTATCGATCCACTGGCCGAGCGCAGGAGCGGTGGACTTCTTTGTCTGAAAGACAACGAGATAGGATATGTGCGGGGCCGCCGGACTGATATGCGGCCGGGGGTTAATATGGTGAGCAGCAATCGACCATTTTCAACAATTCCGGCGTATTTGCAACACATCCCCGAGGCAACGTCCCATTTTGACCCTCAAACAATAGGAATTTGGGACGGCACAAATTGGGTAAACGCCTTTATATAGTCTATCGGGAGATTGTGTCGGTTGGGATGCCACCGTCTAGTTTATAGCCCGAATTTAGAATCAATCTGTTAGGTGAATGTGCCCTATGGCACACAAATTGCAACGATAGCAAAAGTCAAGAATTATTCTGCGATTGCTCTCAATTCTGGATTCTGCCCAGTTAATAGAAAACACTCAACTGTACACCGCGATTTTCTATGCACACTCTTTTCACTTTCCGCAATCTATTAAAGGATTTTAGATGCCGTAGTAATGGCCAATCTGTAGCAGATTATCACTTGTTCCGTGATGGCTGGTATTTAAAGTATTGTCAGTCGACAAAATTAACCGAACACCCTGGCAAGTCATGCAAGGCATCACTCCCACACAGCTCCGCCCAACTAACCCTCCTAAATGCCATTACCTTTCAACTGATACATCATAGTTCTTCAGTTCTTTTTTTTATTAAGGTTGGCCGATGGTACACTAAGTATTAATTGCTACAATTTATTTAATTTATTCATTCTTAATCATTTCCGGTGCTCGATTTTGGGGTGGTTTAATATATTGAGAAGGTGGTCGTCATGTAAAAAAGCTATGGGTTCATCGCCCCCCGCGCCCGGCCAATTCTGCCAATGCAGAATCAACACCCAACCTTCGGAACCTAGAGTCCGAACCCAAGGAGGTAATAAATTTCATGGCTCTGTGATATCACTTGAAGGGGGCTGGCATCTTTTCTCAACCCCTATTACAACTTTCTCTGCTTGATTCAGGGTTTGTCCAAAGGGAGGCGATTCCATGCTGGGTAATTTGTCGAACATTGTGCTGCTCGCCATACTCTCACGATACTTCCTTTGTTCGGATATGCGCTGAGGATCCGGGCATATGGCTCCGACATCAGGCATAGGTTGGTGTTTGGAGATGCGCCAAGGATTTAGGCATGGATTTGCCTTCCGAGACGTGCTTTGGCTTCGGGGATCCGGTTTGGCTTTGAGCGTTTAGTTTGTACCTTCGGGAAAGCATTGCGAATGCAGGAATGCGCGATAGTTTTGGGATCGTACAGCTTTCGGGAAAGCCGGGAGAAAAGCGGAAGTAGTGGATGATCAGACAGAAAGAGCTGGAAACCCGGAGGTGGAAAAGTGTTTGTTTTCCTTTTAGCCAGCCGAGAGTGCTTACGGAGGAAGGAGATACTCACATAGAGTAGTGTGGTGCCTCATGGATAGATATGATGGCTTTGTCATTGATATATACTCCTGCGATCGCCCTTAGTTAGTTAGTACGAGCATGGAGTGTCGAGGGGCAGTTGAACGAGAGGCTGTGGTTGTTGTTAAGTTAGTGAGGAGTTTTTTCCCGCCCGTGGGTGCGATCGTTTTAGGTGTGAGTTCCTTGGCGTTTATCTTTTCGTTTCGTTGTCCATACGGAGGTACAGGGCATAAGTTTTGTAGGTTACACAGGGGGTGAGGGCAGCAAACTCCGCTTGTGGAACCTACAAAACTTATGCCCTGTACCTCCGTACTGTCATTTCGCTGTCGATCAAAAATTGAAAATAATTGACTAATGTCGCACAGGAGTAATTTCACCCAACTAGGATTGCACCACACAGGGGAGAACCACAACACACCCTGTCCGAAATCACCTGCAATCACTTCATGCTGAAGAATATTCCCTTTGTTCCCTTCCCATCTATGTTCTAGTTTCTTAGTAGTTTCCCTCGCTACTAATAATGAATCAAAGAGCAGGAGCTAGTATGCCTGGCTCGTATACCAAACAAGAGGATTCACCTCGATGGCCAACAATTTTTGGGGGGAGGCTGGAGGATAGATTTCAACGCAAGAGGAGGGGGTCCGGAGTTCCGTGGTCCTCTCAGCGTATCTAGATGGGTTTCTGCAATCAAGGAAGCTCCAGTACTTTCCCCCTGGCCTAGGCGCAGTATGCTTGAGCTGAGGAAGATTCTTGTATTTACATATAAACCCTCTGCATCGCTGTACACAGGAAAGATAATCAAGAAACATAGGATTCCCTAGATTTAAAAGGATTTTTCCCTCCCTTTGTTCATTTTTCATTCCCTCCTCCGCTGTCTTCATTTTTCCTCACTCGGCACTTCATAACAAATCCAACCCACTAGTGCTATACCTGCAATAGTCCTGTGCTGTGCCCCAGATAGTGGCACCCCCAACCCAATTTCGGAAGCCCCAGTATTGCATTTCTTCGGCACTTTCTCATAGTGACTGGGGGGGGTCCTATTTCTTGTTTGGTATATAATCTGTGGAGAAATGACTACCTAGTTATGTCATGTCTTTGGATTAGCCTAGGGTCTGCCTACGTCTGAGATTAGGTAAATGATTTGTTATGTGAAAGTGGGCCAGGAATGTGTGTTTCTCCTCAAATACTCTTCTCTCCCGTTCTACCAGACACGAACAAACACCTCGCCTCACTCACCACACACAACATTGCTATTGAGTATCCTTTCTGTAAGCCGCCCACAGGGGCATGTTAGTGATCCGGCAGTCTCAACCTAGTTGCTACACCGAGAGAGAAGTAGTCTCTAGGTCTTATACAATGGATATTGTTGTAATGAGATGTCGAGCTTGGAAATAATAAAGAGAGCGGAAGAAGGGATGGAATGAAGTCAAGGTGGATGGAACTTGTGAATACTGGGAATCACATCTTGCTTGCTCATTCCCCTACCCATGGCAAAGAAGTGGGTTTATATAGAAAATATAAGAACCTCCCCCCACAGCCTAACGTCAACGACCGGGAAGTGTCACAGCACCTAGAAGTGTCACACATGGCAACCATGACAACCACAACTAAAAAATGCAACAACTCAACCAATTCTTAACCAAATTGGACCAAACAAGGTGATATCAATTGAGAAAAGAGAGGAGAGTTAATTTAGGCTTGAAAATTAAAAAAAGAAAATTCCTCAGTAAGAGATACCAGAAAAAAGAGAGAAAAAGTACATAAAACTGCAAGAAAGAAGATAGGACAAGCAAAGATACAGTAGCATGCAGAACCATTTACAAACTGGATGGAGGTAATCTGCTACTGGCAGAGAAAATATTGGAGATAATAGTTGGCCACGATTGAAGTCTGCATCAGCAAAAATAATACCCTGCGTTCTGTGCGTCCTGTGCGTCTGACGCACCTGACGCCGGAACGCAAATCGCGAATCAGGACGCAACGTCGGATCGACGTTGCGTCCTGACTTTGCGTTACT
>Ga0307517_10001624_pt1 | contig 37307 bp, 14 predicted proteins | sample 23_EM_MG_FD_194515 | JGI IMG/M metagenome (GOLD analysis project Ga0307517, IMG submission 194515) | Populus trichocarpa ectomycorrhiza microbial communities from riparian zone in the Pacific Northwest, United States - 23_EM | ecosystem: Host-associated > Plants > Roots > Unclassified | place...
AGAACACTTCATATATGAGAAGCATACAAACTGAAAACTATTGAAAACTAAGCAATATAATTTAGGACTTCATAGTTATGACATGCCCACATCCAAATAAAATAACTCAGATATGATAAAAAAAAAAAATTAACAGTCAATACCAATCTTTTTTCTTTTTTCGCATCACTAAAAAATAGGTGTATATCCATTTTTCAAGTCCTTTTAAATAGCAACAAAATTGTAGATATATTGTTTAAAAAGCAAATATTTTCATGTTACAATATATTTTGTAAATACTTGGATATTTTACAATGCATGCTTGGGGAGTACCCTAAGTAAACCAGCATGTACATCTTCTTTTTTTTTGTTATCTAATCAAATTTTAACCATATGAAAAATATTTCATTTGATCAACTAAGGTAAACCTTTTAACAAGTATTTGTAAAGAATGCATGTTCCTAATTATCTTATAATATAAGAAAATTGAGCTTCATTTAAAGGTTTTTTAAAGATGTCTGTTAATTGTTGTTATGAATTTAAAGTAAAATCTCATTTTGTTTTGGACATGTTCCCTTATAAAATGATATCTTACCTCAATATGTTTAGTCCAAGAATGTTGTATATGATTCTTTAAAATGTTAATGGCACTAGCAATATCATATTTAATTAGAATGTTTTTCACTTTTATTATAAAATCTAGTAGATGTTGTTTAATCTAGAGAACTTGTGCGCAACAACTAACAATAACCATATATTCAACTTCTATTATATACAGAGCTATCGAGTGTTGCTTTTTTCTACTCCACAAAAATATAAATTTTTCTAGAAATTGACATGCTCTAACATGTTTTTCATGTCAATTGAACTTCCAGAAAGTTGAAGTATGTATATCTTATCATTTCAAAGCTAATAGATTTTGGATACTAAAGACCATATTTAGAATTACCATTTAAGTATCTAAAAACCTTTTTAACAGTAACTAGATGACTTTTCTTGGGATTAGACTAAAAACATGCACACACACATGCACACACTGTACATTATATTTGATGTATTTATTGTTATATACAATAAAGCCCCAATCATACCCTTATATGATTTTTAATTAACAACCTTACCTTTTTTTTTATCTTAACTAAGCTTTAAGGAACTTGACATAGTTGTATTGACATCTTAAGTTCTCAAAGCCATATCTTTTCAATAAATTTAGAATGTACTTTGTCTAATAGATGAATATACTGTCTTTGGTTTGTTTTATGTTTAGAACAAAAAAATGGTGTAGTTTTCCTATCAAACTTATTTTAGACTCCTCTTGCATACTATTAGCAAAGTTTCTACACAAAACTTTATTTAAGGCACCAAAAATTATATCATCAATATAGATTTGTACGAGTATGAAATCTTAATCTTGCATTTTTATGAAAAGAGCAGTGTTGATTTTTCCTTTGGAAAATCTTTTATTCATTAGAAAACCACTAAGCCTTTCATACCAGGCTTTAAAAGCCTGTTTCAAACAATATAAGGCTTTAAGTAATTTGTAAACATGGTTTTTAAAACTAGATTTTTCGAACCCTAGGAGCTATTCAAAAAATAGTTCTTCATTTAGAAAACAGTTAAAAAAATATTGATTCAACATCCATTTGAAATAAATTTATATTTTTGTAAGAGGAAAAAAAAACAAAACATTTTAATTGAAACCTAATAACTTTGGGATACTAATTTAGCTTTATTTCTTATTATAGTATAATTTTCATCATATTTGTTTTGGAAAATCCATTTAGTACCTATAACATACTTATTTCCAAGTCTTGATACAAGATTCTAAACCTCATTTCATTCAAATTAGAGTAATTATTCTTGCATGACTATTATTAAACTTTCATCACCAAGAACTTCTTCAGCTTTCATGGGCTTTAATTGAGAAAGAAAAGCTATATTGTTTACTTCATTTCTAATCATGGCTCTTATTTGATTCTTAGGATGATTCTTATAGGTAATTCAGTCCTTAGGGATGCCTTGAGAGTCACTAGTTTTTTAAGTTCTATTTGTAACCTTACAGATTTTTGTTCTTGCAATTGTGCAAGATCAACTGTCAAATATTCTTAATCACTCAAAACAACACTTGTTCAAGTTTCCAAGTAATGAAGTGTCACATATGAAGCAAAAAATTCTTTTATATTGATTATATAACTCATTTATCTTGAGAACAATTAACCACTAAACACCTTTTTTTTCTTTGTTCTCTCGCTTGGTGCTTTAGAAAAACTCTTAATGTGCTTCATATACACCAGTTTATTCACCTAGCCATTATCTCTCCTCTAGGATTCTTGTCTTAATGAAAATAGATTTTTCTCAATTTGATGTATAATAAGCAACTTACCAATTCAATCCTTTTTGAAAACATAGTCTTTGAATAAGCTATCAGTTTTTCTCATTTGCAGAGTTGAATCGAGACCTTCCTTTCTTGTTTTGAATTAATTTTGATCTTATAGCCATTAGAGTATATGATCTTCTCCTGCTCTAAGCTTGTAATTCTTTCTTTCTATTATGAGATTTATCGCACAATTTCTTCTTTCCTTTTTATCCTTTGATGATCGTTGTAAAATGGATGTACTAAAAATATGAATCTATCAAATTCTTGACAAAATGTTAGCACGCCATTAATGGGCTTGAGTAAAATGGTTTTCTTAATTAATGGGTTTGAGCATGACTAACTTCATTGATTATGGACTTGAGCTGAACATGAGTTTTTCTTAGGCTTGCAAGAGTTTATACACTAAAGGCCCAATCATCTTTAAACAAAACAATTTCACTTCTACATCTTATAGACTCATTATAAAATCTTTTGTGATTATCAAAATCACAAGACTATATTTTTTAGATGGAAAAGGGATATTTTGCCTCTAATAGGGTTATCAAATATTTCTATGAATATAATGTCATGCCTCATATTTTATGACGATGATGAAAGATCATAAAAACATACTCTACACATCAGATACACCTATACAGATGGGTTGAGAAGCGAAAACAAAGAGTTAGCACTGAGGCATATCAATCTCTCTCTCTCTCTCTCTCTCTTAAAAGGGTTTTAGAAGATTTCTGATCCAGTAGTTCATGTGAATTACTGTTAGAGACTGAACAATTAGGTGGCTTATATCCAGCATTGAGAGTTTATCAAACCCATTAAAAAATCGAGTCTTTAAGTAATGTTCATTCAAATCCTTAATGATCCTAAATTTTCTAATAGGATCTTTAAGATTCCTAAAAAATCTTGAAATTATTATTTCCACTCCGTTTATGTATTTTAAAAAATCCAGTAAAGCCATGCCAACATAACCGGAAGGATATGATTGAAATGAAATAAAGTTCAGTGATCAAAGTATAAAAAAAATTAAAGATCAAAAAAGAAAAAAATAATTATGAATAGTGGTGTGAACATCTTAATGCAAAGAGATAAACAATAGATGCATAGGAAAAATGTCACACCTTTTAATTGTATTGTATAATGTATAATTGATATACATATTGACACATTTTTCTATCAAAATTGATGTTTTGAGAAAACTCAACTTTTTATTTTAATCTTATGACATATATGGATTCTCTTAATTTTTGTTCAAAAATTTATTTTTTATCAATTGATGTTTCATATATTAATAAATAAATTTATGTTATATATAGAAAGTAAAATAAAAATGTATCAAATCATAAAAGTATTTGATGGAAAAGAAACTTTTGGAAGAAATTGGTAGAGGTTATATATTTTATAAGATTAAAATAAAATTAATCCATGTATTTAACATAGTATTACAAAATAAACAAAAGGAGCCAACACATTAAGCTCCATTAGCCATATACATATATGAACTACTTTGGATTGCTATAGTACATTCATAAAAAAAACGTTATTGTTTCTGAGACATGTAAAATTATAATATGATCTTTCATTTTTATTTTTTGCATATCTGGTTTATACCATTTTAAATATTTATATTTTTATCTTAAACTTTATTTTTATTATATTTCAATCCCTAGATTTTGATAAAGAAAGTCGATGAAAAGCGAGAGAAGTGATAAAGTTTCTTATGAGCCACATTACAGTGATTATGAATGCAATATTAGTGTCGACAAGTTTGCCTTAAAGAGAGGTATTCAATTAAAATAGTTTGGATATCTAATCTTGATACAAAATCATATCAAGTAGTGGAAATATTTTTTGTATTTAGTTTGATTTTTAATATTTAGACTAACCAGATAGTATTTTGAGATTGTATAAAAAGGATCATTGAGGTTCATATGGTGTTTTTTAGATATTTTCAAAAAAAAAAAAATTAAAAATTAGGGTTTTAGGGTCCAAGTATCTGAAAAATCGATTTTTCAGCAAACAAAGATGACCAAAATTTATTGTAGTAGATGACATGTCATCTTCTAAGATTGATGACATGTAGTCCATTTATTTTAAAAAACCAATTAAGCGGAAGACATGAGTTTTTTTTTTAAAAAAAAGATGTTAGTCGCGTAAGCATGACAGTTTAGGCTCATGAGAGTTTGGCATCTCTTCCCCCCCCTATTTTTTTAAATTTTTTAATATCTTAAAATAAAATCCTCATTAACTAATTTATTACAACAATTTTAAAAAATCATTCAATCATGTCATATTTTTTAAAATAAAATTACATATTTTATTTTTATATTTGCATTTATTTTTATAATTATATGTGAAACTAATAGGGATACTATTTAAAAAAGTACACATGAATATTTAATAAGAATAAGATAAAATATTTGTTTTTTCTTATTTTCAATTTTTTATATTATTTTCAGATTAATTATCATTTAATTTTTTCATATGGTCACATAAAACGGAGACATGATTTTTTATATTTCTTTTTTGAAAAATTAGTTCACATAAGATGATAGTTTTTATATGAAAAAACATGGTTCTAATTTTTTTTTTATCAAAATAAATTAATAAAAATAGAGTTTTGGCTAAAGAACTACATTTTTATCCTAAATTTAAATAATTTGAATTCTTATGAATTTTTATTTTAATTGCTATAAGTTTTTATTCAAAAATTGTGTTGTTGATAACAAAGTCATGGTTTTGTTAAATAAAAAAGAAATGGATAGAAAAAGAGAATTTTAAAGAAAAATACATTTTTTACTCCATAATTTAAATTATTGGAATTCTTTTGAGTATTTTTTAAAATCTCATCAAAATTAAATAAAAACTAAGTTTTGAGAGTGATCTCATGACATTACTCGGGCAAAAAAAAAAAAGTCAACAATGAACCCAGATGCACAAAAAAGAAGGGATCAAAAAGCTACATACTTTGTAACATGGCCTGGTAATGCCATTTGGCCATTCTATTAACGTCATACTCAGTTGAGGCCGATGCCAATACAACACGCATTTTCTCCTCATCCGAGCTTGGAAGAAGCCTAATGTTCACATTGGGGAGAGGTACCCTTTAATAATAGGAATAACCCTAGATTCTTTGTATTTCATCTCTGGGGTTGACTGGCCTAATATACCTTATTATCAACCACCTCCCCCTCCATTTCTTGACATGTTTAGGCTTGCTCTGAAAGGTTCCTTTCATGGCTCTTATTGGTCTGTTGGTGAAGGTAAAGAATCAATGCATATCATTATCACCATCGGTGCTAGTGACCAAATAGTAACCTATCTTAAAGATGTTGATTGTAGGCTTGATTCTGACGAGCCTAAGAAACTTATCAAATGTGGATAAGATTATCCACCCATTAGGGTGTAGCTGGTTTGGATCCGACTTGTAATATCTAAAAACTTCTCTCATAAATCTTTAGAAAGGGAAGGAATATCCCAATGCATACATGCAAAAAGGAGTTGTAATTTCAAATTGACCCTGGGCAAAGCCTACAATCGATTGGCTTATACGCTCAGCTCTGACAGGCATTTGAGCTATGTACTCTCCTAGTTGTTGACCATTAATGAACACCATATCCTCTGTACCTAATATGCTAGGGGCATCATCCTTGTAGGTTAGAGGAAACATTTTTCTCCCTTAAGGTTCCTTAGTAATAATAAGAGAAGAACTTTTTCGACGGGGAGAACTATTTCCCCCTACCAGAGATGGATGTTGGGGTTCTACCTTTTAGTTCTGGGGCCTATTCTAATGGACCCCTTTACTCTGCTACTTTTGTTAGTTTCAAGTTGAAACCTGAACTCCTCATTAGAGGTAGAAGATCTGACTCTTTTTTGTCTATTTTTCTGTTCAAGAAGAAGGAAACTTTTGGTGGGAAATACCTAGAAAGGCTTTTTCTTCTCAAGTTAGGGCAAAACTGGCTCAGGGATTCTTTAGCAAAACTGATTTTCAAGAGTTACAGAGAGTAAAAGTAAAAGAAAAGATGAAAGCAAGAACAATTTAAGTTATAAAATAAACAAATTTTCACTTTGACCGTTGGATGAATGACCTTTCATGTCATCGTAGATCTCTAGAAATCTACTCAATTACTTTATTGAATGCACATTGCCATTTTATTTCCTAAAGGACACCTTTTTTATTGAAGACGAGCCACCTGACCATAAAGAATCCTAACAATTCTATGTGGGACATAAAGATCTCATGAGAAAGATAAAAAGTCTTTCATTAAATCTAATAACCTTTCAAATCTTTGTGTATTTAAAACACAAAGACTTGGGGGCTACTGATGGATCAATATATATTTGATATGTTTGCTTAAAAGCATATGATTAAGAAGGTCAAAGGTAAGGTAATAACCTAACATCCTTAGGCTCAGTTATGCACTAAGCTCAAATATATATGGGTCTAACGAGGTGCCAGACCCAATATTCTTGGGATCAGCTACGCATTAATTGCATATACATATAAGTTTGGTGAGCTGCTAGACCTAACATTCTTATACTCAGCTATGTGTTGAGTCTAAGTATATGTGGATCTGACGAACCGCCTAACCCAACATCCTTGGAACATGGGTTAAGCAAGTTACCGGACCCAACATCCCTAGGCTAGATATCATGTCAAGCCCAAGTGGACATAAAACTAATGATCTTTCGAAGCCTCATATTAGGCCATAAGATTTTGTTTGTTTGTTTGTTTTTTTGACCCTTAACATTAAATATTAAAGTCAATGATACTCATCTCTCAACACCTCTAGGTGTATAAAAGTCTTTTAAGTACCTACCACTTTTTCATCAATATTAATGATATGTAAATGATATTTATCTCTCATTAATAATGTGTAAGAGATACTTATTCTTCATTGATACTATTAAAAGGAAATTACTTTTCAATTCATTCTTTTCATAAAAGAATAAGACTAATGGGCTATAAATACTTTATGAATCCTTTGAAAACCAGGTTTAGAATCTCTATTCTCTATTGCATACATATATTCAGAGCAACTCTCTCTAAAATATCATTGCACTCTCTCTACAAAGATACTTACTTAAGCATATGAGAGTCCCTGAATCTACTAAATAAGACATTTCGCATGTACCAACCATCAACCACCTTGATATATCAAGCACCAGCTACCTTGATGAGGAAGAATAGATTAGATTGTTAGAATCAAAAGATAAACCGATTATCCAATATTTTACTTGTTACGCTACTTGGATTGTTTTTAGGAATTCATCAAGTTGCATAAAAAAGAAAAGAGATGGACAAATTTATCCATAACGATTGAACTAGCTTTCTCGTTAAAAACAAAAACAAAAACAAAAACTTTTGCTCGGTGGTTCGATTTTAGATGCATGGATTGATGTGATAATCTTTTTTTTTTTTTTAGTTTAACGTGGGTGTCCAGGCCAGCTTGCGCGCACCTCGACTAATCCCACGGGCCCTGAAGTTAACGACCATGTAAGCCTCCAGTGGCTATCATATGAGCAACCACAGGGCTTGAACCTGAGACCACAGAGGGAGTAAACCTCTTGGTCCCAAACTCTTACCACTGGGACACCACCTAGATGGTTATGTGATAATCTTTTTACTCACTTGCTAACTGCATTTCAATTATTTGACTTTAAACCACGTAAGTAGTGAAAAAAGGTTAAAAGTTGGTGTGTGTGTGTTTATATATATACATCTCCTCGCTGCTTGAATTATGAATTATAAACCACGTAACTACTGGACCGAAATTGATCTCAATTTACATTCTTGATGTTAATTTTACAATCTACAGCCCGTTGTCAATCGTCAGTGAGTCTGTGTGGTGTCTATATGATCGCTAGATCAAGTCTTAAGTTATCGAGGTATTAATTTTCAAGATATAAAAAACTAGACAGCACACTTTATATAAGATATTTATCTATTATAGAAACAAAATCCTTGTTTAAAGTTACATGTCTAATATAGAATTCAGGATTTCTTAACTAAATAGGTAAATAAATAAAATTTCACAAAATTTCAACCAATCCAATAATAAAATTAAAAATTATATACATTTAGTTAGGAAATTCAATTAACTTGTTCATATCAATCTTGATTATAACCATGTCAAATGTTTTGGTTACTTTGTTTTCTATATTTTATGCAGGTATAATTAGCTATTTTGGTAATGCGGTATAAAATATTTTTAATTAAAAATAATTAAAATAATATTGTTTTAGATTTGATATAAAAATAAAAAATAAAAAACAATATTAATTTAATATTTTTTATATAAAAAACATTTTTTAAAAAAAAAACACTCCCCGGTATCAAGTACCTCAGTCGTCTAAGCTAATGATCACCCAAGAGCCACACATGTGACGTGTTCAATCTTTGTCGTTTTATGACTGAACACGGCTACCGACGTAACATAAAGGTCATGGGCCATCCCGCCAAAACTATTAATTTAAGACGACCTTGACCAGAAATCTCCCACCAGCAATTATTACACACAAGCCGATATTATCTATCCAATTCTAATTCTAAGAGAGACAGGGAGGAACTTAAGATTAGAAGGCGAGATCAAAGCAATGGGCAATTGGTTTTCCAGAAAGTATCTGGCGGTGCATCCAATGGACCAAGATGGCGAAGATATCGTTAAAAGCAGCCTCATTACTCCATCATCAAGCAGCTTAAGAATCAAGGTTCGTATGACTACAACGCAACTAGAAGAGTTGATGGCGCTGGCGGATTTGAGCGAAGGAAGTTCGGATCTTGGTCGCGTGATCCTGCAAGAATGCTTAGATGGCAGGTTTCGTGCTCGTGTTGTCGTTGGTGATGAAGGTTTGCTGTCATCGGAATATGCAAGGAATCTATATACCATCAAGGAAGAGTAAAATGGGCTTGTAAGTTACCAAAATAAGATGGATATAACTCTTGCTGGCAGTGTGTTTGTTAGTTTGACTATGTCATGTGTAGCATGAAATCTGGGTTTTTGTTTATATAAAATTGATATAATTATAAGATTGATGTTACAATATCAAAGTATTATTCTTAAATATTTTTTATCAATATTCTATTAAGACCGAATATTAATTAGACTTATTGAGATTGATATGAAAGTAAGGAGTTGTTCTCATAAATTAAGATATGAGAAATATCTAGAACTAATATGTAGGTGCTTGTCGGATTATATATATACTGAATTGACTCGCATGAGAATTCCATACGGAGAGATTATCCGTGTATATGAAAAGGCTCACATGACAGTTGTGTAAATGATTCTTAGATGTGAGATCACTATGTTATTTTATATAGAGAGAGTGTTATATTTTGATTCTCCTATAAGTTGTCTTAATTAAGGGTAACATATGAGCGGATATTAGGTATAACATGAACTATATAAAAATATTTAAGTAATCAAGAAAGGATTCATCACCTTAGGTGAATTAGAAAAAAAAAATGTTTTATCTGTTCATAAATAGTATTAATTCTAAATTCTTGTGCAAGTTAGAATGAGATTTGAAAAAAAAATTCAAATCTTATTTAAAAAAATCAATGATTACGATGTGAAAAACAAATATGATTTGACATAGTAAATACACTACTTGATATAATATCTAAATTAGAACATTGTTGATGAAAAAATAATAATTATACTAAGAAACTAGTCACCGAAAGGTTAAGTCAAACCACTTATGACTTTCATAATATTTGAAAGATCATGACAGGTTGTTAGACATTGTAGTTAATTTTCAAATATAAATAAATTAATTATTGAATTGATAATACATTAATTTATTTAATCATATTTTATTTAGGATTATAATTTATATTTGGGTCAACTTATTAGGAATCTAATGGGTCAGACATATATGAACCATTGGTCAGAAACTAAAATGAAATAATTTATATTTTGTAAATGAATTTTAGAAAGTAAGGACTAGAATATAATTAATACATGGGATTACAATTCTAAACCTATAAATAATCAAGTAAGGACTTGATTGAATAAATTTCTAAAATTAATCTAAAATAATATATGTGATATTATTTAAGGTGAAATTTGATATTTTATTATTTATAGGGTTTTTAGGTTTCCCTATAGATAGAAAATTATGTCTTTTATTTTTTAAGGGTAAAGTATAAAACAGAAACACCTAAAAAACACAAAATAAAAGAGCTAACACTTAAGGTACAACAATCCCTCTCTCCTAAAAAGATTTAAGAGATTTTTAATTGGTAGGTATGGATTGCCATTAGAGGCCAGATATTTGAACACTCTATGGTTTGCGACAACCCAGTCTTGAAACAAATATCCATGGACGAAAAGAACATCTGATCTTCATGTAATCTTTGTATACACTCTAAATAACTCTAGATTTATTTAGTGGAATTTTTGGGACTCCCAAAAAGTTTTTAAATTTACATTTTTCGTTGCATGAATTTGTTTCGACAAACTCAATAATCATTTCGAATGTATTGCAGAAATTTTGTAGTTGTGGTTCTGAATAGTGAATCAAGAGTGACGAGGGTTCCCTCGTTCTTTCTTCTGGCACCAAAATTTTCAATTATTTATATGCTCACTGATCTTTCAGCGTGAAGCAAACTATCAAAGTCTATAACATTTTCTTTTCTCTTTCAGGTAATTAATTTTGAAATTTTAGGAGCTCGCTGTAATTTTTTATATGTTTGACGGCTAGAAAAAAAAAAAAAAAAGGATGACAATTACACCATCGAATGATCTTGTAGCTTTGTTGGAATGCAAATCATATTTCTGTTTGATGTCATCTAGCAATAGCTTTTGTAGAAACGAAGTATTAATATCAATAACGAGCTTATCCACACGCCCCAGCACCAAGAAGTTTCTCCAATATTAATAGTAAGTGTTATTTATGTCTCAATTAATAGCGGTGAGAAGTCCATTATCCACTGATTAAGTAGCCTTCCAATATATCTAATATTTCATGTTTAATGATTTTTTCAATATTTGTAAACTGAAGATAGAACGTTACCACTGCCTGTAGTTAACTTGGAGGCACTGCAAATAATTTGTGAAGAATTACTTAAGCCTATTTCTCTATCAATCCAAGAATCATTACAGTGAAACACAACAATATCTTGAGCAGGCATCATTTTAAAATTCTTTTGAACATGTGTATGATAAAACTTAACCAACAACCCGAATTAAGCAGCAAAGTATAGCAGATGTGGTGCACTGGCTCTACCCTATGGCAACCAAAAACCCAGCAATAAAATGTACTGACCTGTAATCGGTAGTCCAGTTTAGAATTTATACTTTAAATGATGCACCCACAGCCATAAAATACTGCTAAATTAATGCACTGACAACTGATAGAGAGCCACAAATCAATACTCTTCTCTACAAACTTCGGAAGCATATGCCTAGGGCACCAATAAGTAAAGGTTACAGAGCACAAAACAGTATTCTCTAGGGTGAACCAAACCAAACCATACCAAAACCGAACCAAGTGGATTTTATGGTTTTTAAATCAGTTTAGACGGTTTTTCCCTCTCAGGTTGGTGTTGTCAGATAATTCTTTTTCAGTTTACTTTGTTGATCGGTTTTTTTAAACACCTCTATAAAAAATAGATGCTCAATGTTGTTATCGTGTTTTAAATAAGCAAGAAAAATTCATAACTCGAGTCAAAGACTAGACTGAGTTCAATAAGATTGTTTTTTTTAATTATATAATATAAAAAAATTAGGTAATGCAATAAATCAATCCAATGAAACAAAAAAATTGACAATGATAACCTAAAAAATCCCCTTGTTCATATTATAAAAAAAAGATATTTTGTAAATATATATAAAAATATCTCTATAATCTTACTTGATAAAAAAAAAACTTTAATAAAATAATATTAAAAATATATTTTTAGACGTTATTCTTAGAATAAAAAAAAAAGGCCAACTAACAAAATGTCAAAGGGCAAAATAAAAAAAAAACATAAAAATGACCTAAATCAACACAAGTTAAACCATAAACATACAACCCAAGCAATGAGAACAAGGTAACCCTATAGAAAGAAAAATAAAAAAAATCTGAAACTCAATTCTCAATCAACTAAATGTTAATAGATGAAACTAAAAAAATAATTTAAAAAAAGAGAAAAAAGACCTGAGCCACCTCGAGTTATTCTGCCACACCTACGACACGAGTCGTGAAACCATGATAACCTCATAGAAAACAAAATAAAAAAACTACGAAGTCAGTTCTCAACCAACTTAATATAGAAGAATGAAAAAAAAAATTAATGAAAGGAAAAAAAACAACCTTAGCAAACCTAGGTGAACTCACTAAACCCCGCGACTAGGTTAATATTGAAGGATGAAATTAAAATAAAATCAATTAATAGGATCCTAAACAGAATAATAGGTAATCAAAATATCAAGAACTAAATTTTATATTAAAAAAATGACAGGAAACATTGCAGTTTAGAGAGACCAACTCGTAAACTGAGGAGAGAAAAAAGAAGAAGAAAAGGAGGAGAAGAAGAGACTGTCGAAGCCATGGCCACACCACATCACGTCTATTGACACACATCACCTTATGCAAAAGGCCTTCCTGAGTAACTTCCAACTCTATCAATTAAGGAAAGCAACATTTTGATGTCAGAGAAAACTACACGCAACTCTAGAGCACAACAACTACCCTCACACATTATTGTGTGAGTTGCACGCGTCAGCTAGTTTCACACTGCCTGTTCACTCTAGTCCCTCAGTCCCTCAAACTTGTTCCACCTTCAAATTTTTCCCCTCAAACCTTAATATTTTTAGATCAATAAAATTTAATTTAATTGTTCTAAACCAAGCATTAATTGAGTGCCATATTTTTCCTTGATATTGCATGATCCTCACATCTAGACAACCAAACCAAACTATTAAATCAGCTCCCGAACAAATTCAATGTGAAAGAATAAAATAAAAAAAGAAGTTGAGTGACTAGAAAAAAATAGAGTTGAGCTTTTTCCATGCCCGTGCAATTCAATCCCTAATATTAGTAAGAAAAAAGAGGCTGAGAATTTGTCTAATGTTCAAATTAATTCCCCACATCCTTAATTATTTTAAATAAATAAATTCTTGTGTAAATAAAATTAAATACTCATAGCAATAATTTAAACGGTAAACATAAAAAAGCCCCAAATCTATAGAAACAATCTAGAGTACCAAGACCTTAACCTATTTTTCTACTTTGATGAAGTCACTTGCATATTAATATATTCTCTATCAAAATTTTCCATTAGTTTTAATATAAAAAACTGATGAATGCAATAAAATTAAACTTTTATGTCTTTTTATATAATCTGGTTTAACATTTGGGTTTCACATTATACAAAAAAGGATCCTGAAGAATTTAATGATTTTGCATGGAAAAATAAAAATTATATAAGTTTTATATGGCTATAGCTTTATTAATTGAAACAAGGATTTGATTGATTGGGAATTCATCGATATACCAAAGATTTAATTTAGAGAAAAAATAGTTTTGGGACCTCATCTAGTTTGTCCTTAGCCTGGGCTGACCCAGGTGTGGGCAAATCGTCGATTGTGCAGTCCTGGGCTCTGTAATAGGGGCTTATTTCTTTCTTCTCTGGCTTTTGATTGGGCAGCAGATTGACCATACAAATTGACAAGTGCATACAATTAGCAATACTTTTCATTAATGTGAAATGGATCGAAATGCTTATAATTGATTCAACAAAAATGTTTGTATCGGACTATCATATAATAGGATTTAAAAGAAGAAGAATAATCTTCAAATGGTTTTGCAATGCCGATGACCTACCTTGTTACGAGTTTGTTATCAAATATGTTATGTTAATTTTTTTTGCTTTTAATAAATTATTTCCTAGTTGATATGAATATTTAGAATACAAGTAGTTATCAAAGTCTTAGTTTAAATGGAAGAGCTAGTATTCTCCAATTTTAGTGTTTATAATCTTCCATAATTTCTTTCCCTGTTGTACAAGTTGTTAATGTTAAAAATTGTATTTATAAATTGAAGTGGCAATGGAATAAATATTATAGTTTGTTATAGTTTGTGACTCATAGACAAATACCAGAGTAGAACAGATCGAAGATGAGTTACTAATAAATGTAAAATTTTGCATTCAATACTTCTATTTTTTCTAGGGTATGGCATTACTTAAAGTCATGACCATGATTGCGGTGAAAAAGGTAGAACTCGTTAGGATTACTCGTCTTTGCGCCACTTTTCATGAGAGGTGGATATTGCATAAATTATTATTTTTTTATAGCCAGCACCCTAGTCCATGTGGTGGTCGGAAGTGTAGTCATGAGCTCAGGAAATATTAGGCGATCATGAATGTGCCCCTTAGTGCTCGTTTCGGATGCTTTCGTGGAAGAGTAATGGCATTGTAGGGACTCTGTTCGTACATGAAAATGAATGCTTTTTTCACCTTAATGTAATTTTTCATTGTGTTTTTTATGGTGTGGGAATTCTGGTCAGATAAAGTATATAACCTTTACCAGAAGAAATAGTTGTAGACTCCATTAATCAAAGCTTTTATGGTAATAGACTCAATGAGTTTTTTCCAGATTGAGCATCTCTTTGTTGAACATTTGGAGATAGATCAATATGCTCTCATCTTTTTGTCGTGAGATGGTGAAGAAATCTGTTATGTTTTTTTTAGCTAGAATGTTTGTGTTGAAGAGAAAGATGAGTTTAAATCTGAGATTGCAAAGACTATGGTACCATACTGGTGTAAATTCACTGAGTGTTATTGGAAGAACTTTACATATAGTATCATTATCTTATGTAACAAATTCTACAATGTTTCTCATATTTTGTATGTGTTCTCGGGAGTGTGTGAATCCTTCATAGTTGTCTAGGTTAGATTTTGCAGATACACAATCTTTAGAGAGTCAAGTGTCTAATATTTTATGACAAAGTATGGATTCTCCCTCTTGGTTATGTGTTCTTGCTTGTGAACTAATGGAGTCACAAAGCTTATCTCATGTCTAGGTCTTTTTTGGTTTATAAGTGAGACTTGAATGGAGATCGATGTGTAACACTTATCTTGATAGGGGAGAATCTAATAGGAAGGGGGGGTATAGGCATCCCCTTGCATGTATTCCTCTTCAGGTTGCTTTCTACTATTACGCCTATAGGATTCTAGGGAACTTGAGGTTTCTAGCGTGGAACGACGGTGTTGTAGTAGTGGCTCATATGCAGAGGCTGTAGTGGAACAACTAGGATTTCTTAGGCGATACGGTAAAGGGTTATTATGAAAAAATTATTAATACTCCTTGAACAATTAAGATTCTTTTGATGGTATAAAGCCATTATTATCGAACCACGTTAAATAGTGAAAATAAAAAACTCCTTGTTGTTGTGGATGTAGGCATATTATCGAACCACGTTAAATCTTGTGTTTTTTTCTAGCTTCTCTCCTATTGTAATAGTCATCAATAATTATTGTAGGTTTTTCATAATAAAAAAAAAAGTAGAATAATTTTATCAGAATATCTAATTATATTTGGAGGTCAAAGTTTCTTAATAAACATTATTTTGGCTCATATAATCCTTTATACAAAAAAGGTTCTAAACAAACAATCAAGAAGAATCCCTAATACACACTGAAGTGGTATTAGAGCTTTGACATGGAGAAGCGAGTTAAGAACCTTGAGCTCTCTATGGCCTCTCTGTTCATAGGATAATAAGAACTTTTGAAATAGGTGACACTAATGTTTAAAAAGATTCATGATCGAGTTATTCAAATCTCTCTTTACCTTATTTATGAGGGTGAAGGATCACATTCCCATCCTTGAGAAGGGCCAATCAAGGGCAAAGACAACCATGTTTCCCCAACACCTAAAGTCATGTTGCATTTTCCTCACTTTAATGGTAGTGAAGATCTAATTAGTTGGCTATATAGAGTTGATCAATTCTTTAAATTTCATTCAATATTAGTAGTTGAATGAGTATCTTTGGAATCCTACCATCTAAAGGGTGATGCTTAACTATGGTTCCAATTATTGAAGCAAGATATGATAGTTGTCACTTGGGCACAACTTAATAAAGGGCTTCTTACTTGCTATTGACCTAATGAATTCTTTGATTTCTTTGAGGCTCTCATAAAATTACAACAAGATAGCTTAGTTCTTGATTATAATATAAAATTTGAAAATTACTTGCAAAATCTAGGACTCTTTTACAAGCTTGCTAAGTGAGTTGCTTCATTAGTAAATTGCACGAATCCATTCACGTTGATGTATTGGCTGGTAAACAAGCTACATTATTTATTGTCATTGAATTAGCTTGTATGTATAAAGCATGAAACTTATCTCAATGACAAAGAATATCCTCTATTATTAAAAGTAGGCCTCGTTCTGACAAAGTGTTTAGCATCTAACTAACAATTCTCGTTTAAAAAATGACAACCACCGAATTGCAAAAGCGATGAAGAAAGGGCCTTTACTACAATTGTAATGAGAAATTCATTCCTAGACATCATTATAAAAATTGTTTATCACTAAAGTTGGCATGGAAAAGAGTTGTGGTAATATACTGATGGAATAAGATGAAGTAGATAATTTAGGTGAATCACCAAAAATCTCCCTTCACATTATCAATAGAGCACATGCACCTAAAACAATGTGTGTTAAAGATTTTTAGGGAAATTTTTTTTCTATACTTGTGGATTCAGACAACGCTCATAACTTTGTGAGTGAAACAATAGCAAAAAGGATGGGACTAAAACCAATGTTGTGTGAAAAATTTGAAGTCACGGTGGCTTTTAGGGAAAACTTGGTAAGTTTAGGCAAATGTACTCAGGTTCCACTTACTTTGTAAGGGATTCCTCATTTTTCATTTTTTTTTTCCTTTAAAAGGATAAGATGTGATGTTAAAGAGTCAATGGTTATGCCTTTGGGAACTATTTTTTAGGATTTCTCTAAATTATAGATAAGGTTTAACATGAATAATAAGAAAATGATATTGCAAGGCTTATCCACACCAGAGAATAAAATGCTCAGTGAGCACCTACTACAATATGTTACTAGGAAGAAAGAAAGAGAGTTTTGTTTCATCTTTTCATGATAGGAGCTCCACCAAAGAAGACATCTAGTTTTTTGTTCCTCCACCAATACATCCATTCTAGAACAAGTATAAGGAGCTCTTTAATAAGCCAAAAGGCTTACCACCTCAGCATAAGTAAGATCATCAAATTCCATTATGTTCTAAACAAGCTCATGTTTGTGTCAAACCCTGTAAATATCTTCATTTCTATAGAGATGAAATTGAAAAAATAGTTGTAGAATTATTGTCTACTGGAGTGATTCATATGAAAAACAGCCCATATTCTTCTCTAATTTTTTTGGTAGAAAAATATGATGAATTATGATGTATATGCATTGATTACAAAGCTTTGAATAAAGTCATTATCAAGGATAAATTATCTATTCCTATGATAAATGATATCTTAGAGGAACTTCATGGCGCATAAACTTTTTTAAAGCTTGAATTATGTTTGAGATATCATCAAATTTACATGCATCCAAATAATATAAGAAAGATAATGTTTTGCACTCAACAAGGACATTATGATTTCTTGATATGCCATTTGGCATCACTAATGCACCATCAACCTTTCAAGTTCCCATGAATTAGGTATTTAAAGACTATTTGAGGAAGTTTATCCTTATTTTTAAAGATATTTTAATCTATAGCATGACTTGGGATGAGCATTTAAGGCATTTAGAGATTATATGTTATGTGTTGAAGGCTAATCAACTTTTGTTAAGCTTGAAAATGTCAATTTAGTCATGGGGATGTTAAGTACCTAGGTGATGTGAACCATGTGAATAATAAGTTCCAGAAACCTATAAGCAAGATTGACACAATCCTAGAAAGCTAAAAATCAAGTTTAAGATAAATAAACCATGACCTAAAGATAACCATGTGCCTAAGAACCAAAGATATTAAAAATTAAACTTGGACCCATTAATTATAAAGAATCAAGAATATGAAGTGTGCGAAGACACCATAAAATTAGTTATATCTTGAAAGTCAAATTTGTTATTTGTCCCAATAAAGAGAAAATTGTTGCATCACGCAAAACACAAGTTTATTCGTAACATCATGGTTGTTAAATAAACCAAAGTACAAACTAAATAAACCTATTTATACTAGGTAAGAAATTCTTAAACAACTTTGGAAAAATAATAAAAGAGTACTAGTCTAAACAGGAAAAACAATCCTAAATCAATTGGAAAAATAATGCAATTCTCGTATAGTAGCTTTTAAACATTATCACAAGGCCTTCCTGAAGTCTAATTGATTTAAAAGTTTAACCTAATACAAATCAAGACCTTCAAAAACTTTTGGTAAATTTTTATCCCAATACAACAATCGGATTGAAAATTATACTTGTTAACATAAAATTATATAATATGAGAAATCAGCTTAAAACTGACTTTAGTTCTCCTTAATAAGCACATTAATTTTTGTAAAGTTGTTTCCCATTAGTTTCATTGTAGAAGATGCAAACTCATAAAATATTTTGCCATTAAATATCACTAGTCCTACTTCTTCTTCTTTTGTAGCTGGGATAAATAAGAAATCCTTGTAAGAAAAAGAATTTTGAAACATTAAAGAAATAATTGCCACACTTGGAAACTATATTACTATCCATTAAAAATCCTTATAGAACTAAAAAAAACCCAAAAAAATAAGTTGGTGAATATCCTTGCATCATTAGGAAAATAATCTTCTCTAAATAGAAAATTCACAAATCAAAAGGTAACAAATAACAAAATCCATATGAAACCTTTTAACTTATATTATGAAACTTTTCTGAACTCTGATTAACCTTAAATTTTAACCCAATGTAGAAAACTATGTATGGAAACTTAAGGTAAAATATTTACCCAATTTCAAAGTCAAATTAAGAATTATACTTGATAACATAAAAATACAAAATAAACACAATTACACTAGAATCCAAATTTCCTTCTTCAACCTTTACTTAGATCATATCACTAGGCCATGTTATATCCAAAATAGGTGTGGCAGTGGATCCTGATAAAACTATAATAATGTTGGAGTGGCCATAACTTAAAACACCAAAGAAGTTATAGGGATTCCTTGGTCTTATAGGATATTGCTGAAAATTCATCTAGAATTTTGGTAAAATAGCTACTCCTTTCACAAAATTTTTCAAAAAGGATTCTTTCCTATAGAGTCTAGCAACTGAAGAAACATTTCAAAAACCTAAAGAATTATGACTACCATTTCAATCATTGCCTTACCAAGTTTCTCAATAAAAATTGATAGTGGAGTGTGATGCATCTAGTACAAGTGCTGGTATGGTTTTGAAGCAGGAAAAACGTATTGCATTTTATAGCGAGGCTCTTCAAGGGCAAAATTTATTATTGTCTACATACAAGAAAGAGATGCTGGCATTCATCCTTGCCATCTAAAAATGACATCACTTTCTTATTGGAATACAGTTTGTTGTCTATATTGATCAACAAAGTCTTAAACATTTATGGAATCAGGAAATTACTACGGTTGCACAACAAAGGTGGCTTTACAAGCTAATGGGATTTGATGTTATTATCAAATATAAAAGAGAAAGAGATAATATTGTAGATGACACATTATCTAAACAAGATGAGAAGTATGAGCATCAAGAGGGAGAATTTGGAGCAATTTTTCTGCCCATTCTAAAATAAGTAACGACAATAAAAAAGGATACAATATCTAACCTAGCCTTATAACATTTGGTTTATATGGTCAAATATGAGGAGGTTGTTAGTCCTTGAAGTATTTAAGAAAGATTTTTAATCTTTAAAGAAAAAACTCTTTTGGCTATGAATTCTTCTTTTTGTGCTGATATTATAGGCCAGTTCCATAACAGTATGCATGAAGGCTTTTTGAAGACTTCACATCGAACTCGCTCCATTTTTAATTGGCAGTAAGAGGCAAGTTAAAGAGCATGTCAAGAATGTGATATTTATCAACATCACAAGGTGGAACATTTAGCTCCATGAGGGTTACTATAACCATTGTCAATACCAAATTAGATTTGGGAGGACATAGTGATGGTTTTCATTAATGGACTTCTAATTTTATAAGGAAAATTGACTATATATATTATGGTCGATTGTCTAACAAAGTATGCAGATTTCATTGATGTATCTTACCATTATATAGCTGTGAGAATTGCATAGATTTTTTTTATCAAGTTGTTCGGTTACATGGGATGCCTAGATCAATTATGTATGATCAAGATTCAACTTTTATGAGTCTATAATGGCAGAGCTGTTTAGATTAAATGGCATGCAATTTGATTTTAGCTCGATATATCATCTTTAAATCAACAGGAAAAGTAAAGAAGTGAACAGAATGTTGGAGATGTATCTTTGTTGTTTCATAGCTTCTAAGTTAAAGAAATAGGTGAAATGGTTAGCATGGGCTGAATATTGTCACATAACCAGCTGGCGTTTAACAATTAAAAGAATCCCATTTGAGATTGTATATGGACGAGAAGCTCTCACTCTACTGGTATAAGTTTCTAGCACGACAAAGGTGGTTGCAGTTTAGCAAGAGTTGTCTAATAGAGACAAGATATTAATAAAGTTTAAAAAAAATTCTAAAAGCTCAAGCTTGAATAAAGCATGTTTATGACTCAAAGCATCGGGAAAAAGAGTTTTATATTGGTGATTAGGTATATTTAAGATTGCTCACATATAAATAATGCCAATCGCCTTAAGAAGGAATTTTAAACTTCATGTCAAATATTATGGACCATTTTAGGTTTTGCAATATAGTGGTGAGTTCTCTTACAAGTTTGAATTGTCGAAGGAAACTCAAATACATCTTATATTTGATGTCTCATTATTAAAAAAGAAGATTGGAGAATAGGTCCAAATTTAGATTGAGGCTTTTATGGTAAGAATTGGGATGAAGAAATTTGATCCTAAGTCTCAAGGAGTTCCGGATCATTATAAGCATACAAGAAAAGAAGACACCATCATCCATTGACATAGATTATCACTAGTCGAAGCTACTTGAAAATATTTGGAGATTATGAAGAAACAATTCCCTAGTTACTACTTTAAGGACAATGCATCTCTTTAAAGAATAAAGGATTATGATAATTTTGTTATCCCAATTTCTATTACTTTCAATAAATTATTTTCTACTTGATAGGGATATTTAGAGTCCAAGAAATTATTAAAGTCTTAGTTTAAAGAAAAGAGCTAGTCTTCTCCACATTTAGTGTTTGTAATCTTTTACAATTTCTTTTCATATTCAACAGATTGTTAATTTTAGAAGTTGCGTATATAATTTGAGGCAGGTGAAATAAAAAATGTATAACAATTTTATTAAAATACTTTGTTGTATTTACAGGTCAAGTTTACATACCACATACCATACCTCTATATATAATGGTTTTAAGGTTTTAGCCTTAATTTTTTCTTTTGATGAAGCCAAAATAGAAAATTAACCAGCAAATATGGATTAAATATACCATGATAAACAAAACAATATAAAAAGACACCAAGTCTTTATATAATTATATTTTATTATGTAGTCTATTTTCTCATATAATTTGAGATATTTTAGAAAATATATGAGTTTCAATGAGGTAAAGAGGAATAACATAATTTTTAAATGACTATTTAACCATTATGTTAACTTAAATTTAAGAAAGGATCTTATTAAAAATCTATTAATACATTGAGAATCTAATGAGATGAAAAATTTGGTTAGGAAATTAATTGAGATTACCTCTATAAACAAGGACTTTTAAAAAATTTACCTAGAAAAATAACATTACAAAAAAATAAGTTAAAATAGCATCATGGATTATACTGCAGCAAATAGTTTATGTCTGTTATAAGCGCTCATCTGCCATATTCCAAATCAAGGTAGTTTTATGAAGGAAAAAAAACCCTAGTTTTAATAAAATCAAGGAGCTTTTTTTTTTTTTAATTCAGCACAGTTAAAAAAATAGGCAAAATACTACAGTCTAGAAAATATTTTAGGTAAATAACATAATTTGACAAGTCACAAGCCTCATATACATCTCACAAAAAAAGATGGTTAAGGTGTTTTTTTTTAGTCTCTCAACTCTTTGTCATAAAAAACCAACCCAACAATAATCACAATTTAGAAACACAATTTACAATTCATCCACCCAACACAATTAATAAATCAATACATTTCATCAATTTAACAATTCTCTATTCATAATTAAACACAATAAAAACTCACATAACATTTTATTAAATTTAACATGAATTCATAATTATTCTTAAAACATTAAAGCATGCAATCTAACAACATCTAAAAATCTCTCGAGCCTGGGGATGGGCTCACAGCACCCAAACTTGTCCAAGTCAAGGACAAGCCTCTATAGCCTATGTAGGGGTGCACAACAAAATCACCCCAGATTATAAACGAGTCTGGAACGCTCGTGGACTAGCCCGCCTCCCTAACTAGAAGTCCATGTTCAAGATAAGCAATCTCTCTTATTGGATATTGCTTCATAAATAATTGATTTCTCCTGACATCCCAAAAATCTTTGTAAGCTGCATGAATCACTGTCTAATTCTCTTCTCACTTATCCTGACTTCTGATATTATGCAACTCATCACTAGTATCAACATAATCTTAGAAGTGTTGAGATAGGTCAAACTGTCATATTACCTAATCAGAGTAATACATCTCAATTATGTCAAAATAATGTAGTGGGTCATATGCCAACCATAATTCACCCCCCTCTCGGCATACATGTGAGACTTATAATATCAAATCTTTGGTATATGACTTCTAAATAACCTATTAAGACATGAAAGATATATATTATAAATCAAGAAAACTAAAAACTTAACGCCCGAATAAAAAAAAAAGCATTACATTATTAAAAATCATACCTCGTTTCATAAGCCAATTTTTAACCCCTATTTTTGTATGTATGGAAAACAAAAGATCAGAAAAATCCAAAACATGTCTTTTCAGTAAATTTAGTCAAGTTTTATCATTTTTTATCTTGTCTTTTTTTTTTAATTTTCATATGTTTTAAAAAATAATGTGATAAATAATATAATAAAACATAAAAAACATATACAAAAAAATTAAAAACAATTAGTTGGGGTTAAAATTGAACCAATAATTGAGTATCACTTGCAAAAATAAAGTTTGGGCATTTTTTGGCCATAAATGAGGGTTGAATTGATAAAAAAAAAACTAAAAAAATAGCTTAAATCGATTTAATTTGGTTAATATTGAATTGAATCAGAAGTCCAATAAAGGGTTTGAAATAAATTATCAAGTTAAAAAATCAATCAAGAACTTAATTGAAAAGGAAAATTGAAATATGGCACCAAATCAACTTAAAAAGGAAAGATTAGAAGATCGAGGACCAAATTGGAGGCAAAAAAGAAATTAGAGGGGTTTTCTTGATATTTTTAAAGGGAGAAAATGAAATAAATTCAGGAAAAGAGTTGAAAATTGACCAAAATAAAAGAATTAGAAGTTGAAGGATCGAAGCGTAAAAGGCATTGAAATAGAGTGATAGGTGTGAAGTTTGACATAAATGTAATTGAAGAAAACCTAAAGCAAAATGAGGTCGTTTCATATTATGTGAAATGTTTCGTTTCGACTAGTCAAGGTGAAAATGGACATCAAGATATCGTCTCATAGTCTCACTTGTGCCACCAAGGTGCTGGAAGCCTGGAACAACTCAGTGGTCAAACCCTATTTTTCTCAAAGCGTACATATCATTATAATTGATCTCTAATCTCTCCTTTTTCTTATAATTCCTTTCGCTCTTCCTTTTCAGTCCTCAAAAAAATGTTTGCAAATGATTTCTTCTTAAAAAAAAGTCTTATTAGATATTATTTTGATTTGATCTCTTTTTCATGTATGAAATTTTGCTCAATCATAATTTTTATTGCTCGAACTGAAAAAATTTAGGGTTTTTTTCTTTTAATTGGCGACATTACTTAATATATTATTTAATTAGTTTAGCGTTTTTTGTTGCAGTTACATGTGGTAGCTCCTATTGTTGCCGAATTGAAGACACCTATAATCATAGCTAATGTTAATATTGATAAGTATATCTATCTTGCTAGGAAATACAAAGTCTAGTATGTATCATTTGTTTCCTCTCTTTTTGCTTTTTTTAATTAATTTTTCCATTGATTTTGTATTTATATGTTGTGTGCATTCAGATAATGAGTTTGTGTTGCCGATTTTGGTATAGAATCATGATTTGTTAGATAAAAGCTGAATATTTTCCTTTGATTTTTCCTTTAAAACTTATTTTTATATTGTTTGGTTAGATAAGAACTTAATCTTTGTTTCTAGTCATTCTTAGTTTATATTAAAACATCTCATTATTGCTTAAGAGTTGGGAAATTGAAAACCAAACAATTAAACATATTTTTATGTTCAAAATGGATTGGCAAATCTCTTTTTATTCTTAACCCAACAATTCGAGTCGATAAGTTTAATGTTATTCGTTGATTGTTGAGTTCTTGCCATTAATTTTAAGTTTCTTATGATTTTATAAATTTATGATTTGTTTTTATAATTTAAGTTTACATTGTATTTTCCATGTCATGTCAAAAAAATATTTTTGACAACCTTGATTGTAATAATAAGAACTTTTTTTTTCTTAACATCATGTATGAGAGTTTAAATTGTTGGTTTGAAGAACACCATAAGCCAAGGTTAACTAACCCAGTAATATATGGATAATAGTGTAAAAAAATAATATTTTATGACATAGACCTTACCTTAAGCCATATTTTAGAAAAAGCATTGTTGACAATAATTAAAAAAAGAAAAAACCTAATTGGCCTTGGAAAATTATTGTAGCTTCATATTCATTTGGCTCTGTTCACTAGAATAGAGTAATGGCATTTTCGCCCCTCCTCCACCCAAAAAACTTAACACATGTTTTCAAGGGCAATGAAGTCTTCATACATGACCCGTTTTTCATTACCAAATAGAGTGGGGACAAATAAGTTTTTTTTATTTTAATTGCATAGTGAAATGACCAAACTACCCTTAGAAGCAAAAAATATAAATTTGTAATTAATAGATATTTTTTTATTTTTACAATGATTTTTTAGTTATTATAATTTAAGACGAGGAGCAATTTGGTATTTTCACAAATATAAAAAAATTAAAAATTAAAATGCATAGTGAAACGATAAAAATACCCTTAAAGTAAAAAACATTAAGCCCGAGGTTAGGGGCGTTTTTGTTTTTTCACAATTGTTTTTTATACTTATAAAGTCGTGTCGAGGAAAATTCCGTATTTGGCTAGAAAAAAAACAAAAAGGTGGGGGTGCGTGCAACACCTCCTGACGTTCAAAAATGTCCTCTTCGTCGTATCATTGGAAAAGTTATTGTGTTCTCTTCATGTTGATGCAGCACATATCTTCGATGGGAGTTTCTTTTTTTTCCCTTCTTCTCTCTCTCTTCTTCCTAAAACATTACAGTTTGGTCCTCTTACTTATTGATATTTCAACTTCAATCCTTATTCTTTTGATTTTTATTTTTTTATCTTCTTCCTTTTGTAGAAGTTTTATTTATTTTTAATTTCATCCTTCAATCCCAATTTACAATAATACTATATTCTCTAATGTGGTCCTTATTTTTTGGATTTCTAATTTTATTTTTTTGTTTTTTGCCCTTTTGTAAAAGTTTTAGTAGTTTTCAATTTCATCCTTCAATTCAAATTGATGGTATTATATTTTCTAATTTTGTCCTTATTGTTTTGGTTTCGTTTTGGTTTCTAATTTTTTTTCTTGACTCTTTTGTAAAAGTTATTATTCTTTTCAATTTGACCCTTTAATTACAATTTGTTTTATTTTTTATGTCAATTTTGATCATCATTCTTTCTAAAAAAAAGTTCTGTCATTTTACTAAATTGATTTTTATTTTAAATTTCACCCTTCAATTAAATATATAATTTATTTTGTATTTTAATTTGGTTTCTCATTCTTTTAATTGTTATTTTATTAAATCCTTTTGTATAATTGAAGTTCTTTTTTTTTCATTTTCATCTTTCAATATTTAATTAATTGAGAATTGAATTTCATTATTTTTCTAAAGTAGGTGTTTTGGATCTAATGACTCGGGTCACGGGTTTGAAAAGTATGTATGAGTTTTTTTATTAAAAAAAGACTTTATAACTCTTTTTATTTTTTTATCGGGTTATTCCAATCACATGATTTGGATCACGGGTTTGACAAGATATTCCGGTTTAACTCAGCCCTAATTAGCGTGGTTATAGGTTTGTCATGACTAAATTTTTATTTTTTTAATCCCATTTCCATACATGAATATTATTTTTATACAAAATAATATTTCAGCCATGCGATAAAAAAGGGGCACGAAGTCTAGTTACTAATTGAATTCATATTTGAATATGTACAACCGATAAGCGTGTTTTAATTCAACAACTGAATTCATTGTTGTTGTTTTATTTTTCCTTTGTCTTTTTACCTTTTTCTTCTTGAGAATGTGAGTAAATATTTGTTGTATTATATCATCCTCGCTGGATTTTACATGGGCGGGTAAAAACACCATCCCCGTAGTAGAAAACAAAATATAACAAAACTATTATAACCATTTTCTTTATAAAAATCATATATTCTTTCAATTTCCCATAATTAAAAGATACAGCATTTTTATTTATTTCGCCTTTTTCCTCATCCGAGATTCTGCAAATATGTGTTCCTCGTAAGTCATAAATGAACTTTCTTTCCAATTCTTTTTTCATCTTCTTGCCGTACAATGGCACTTACAGGGATTTTTTGAATAACAAAATGTCACTTTGTTATGGAATTATAAAATTACCAGAAATAAACCACATGTTCTTTTCTTATCGGAATCCTTTAAAAAATGGTGTAAATAATTTTTTTCGATTTTTTTATTATAAAAAAAATGGTGTATCCAACCCTGTGACATTTTTTCTTTTTTCAATCTCTCATAATTGCTGTTAACAGCTGTGAGAACTGGCAGCGCAATTAGCAAATGCTTGAGGTCCCCATTTTTTATTATTATTTATTTTTTTTGTATCCCACCCGAATTACTTCGATCCTGGAAGCTTTCCCTTTAGAAGCCTTCATTATCTGAAGGACACAAAAAAGCTAAAAGGAGATGCCATGCTACCATATGGGAGCACGAGCATGGCAGACATTGCTGGACAACCAGGAGCTGGGACTAAGTTTCCATAAAACTGAATATAATGGATAATGCAAATCCAAGGAAACATATCTGGCCACGTTACTGTAAAAGCCTCTCCATTGACTGATCATGTGCAGGGCCGACCACCCATATTTCACACAGGCCGTCTCTCACACCAGAGAATGTGGTCCTTGTAGTCAAACACTTGGATTGTTTGAGAGCTTCAAAAGTAGAATCAATGGTGCAGAAATTGACCATGCCCACTAGAAAACAAGACCTACCAGTAATATTATGCTAAATAAACACTCTAGTGTGGAGGTAAATGGAAAGCACTGGCAAGGGCATGTGCTCCTTCCGACTGTGCCTGCCTGGCATGGTTTTGCAGTCTTCAAGTGGATTATCACACGACGCCTTCCACGTTTTCTCATGCTTTTCTTGATGTCTCAGCCTTTCGCAATTTCCTCAGCTTGGCTTCCCTGTCCCTAAGCTATCCTCTCTCGCACTTTAATTCTTGCCCCACTTTTGTACACGTTTTCATGGACATAAAAATGAATGCATTCCCTCTTATATATTTACTCATTGATTTTCTACTAACAACGTATATTATGTTCGGAATGCCCACAGTTTATATTAAACACTATATATAAAAAAAAAAGTTTGTTTATATTAAACACTATATATATATATAAAAGTTTGTTTATATTAAACACTATATATAAAAGTTTGTTTATATTGGTTCCAAGAGTCGACATAAAACAAATCAAATAATAATTATAGTCTTTAAGTCCGTGATAGCTGAGAAAATTGAAATTCAATGGCACAGTGGGGAGCAATCAGTGGCCAGGTCTGACCAATTTGAGGGAGCAATCATCAATAAATTTAAATCCACGACAGTAAGCAGATTTCCATCTTGCTCGATCTTACTATTGACGTCTCGAAAGAGTCCTTGGTCAATCATGCGACGATGAGCAAGATCGATGATCAACAAAAAGGAGGTCATAAGAATGTTACTACAGACATGATGTTCCCAAAAGCTTAAGACACCATGAATGCGCATTAATCCTTAATTTTGATATTAGTAATTATTACACCATTGCGCAATACATTATTAACGAAAGCAACGACTCCACCAATTCAATGATTAAAGTCACTGATATTTGCTTAAGCCAGTTTGAAAAAAATCTAAAATAAAAGCAAAGGAAAAAGGTTTTTTTTTTAAGAGCAAGTTTGTTTTTGTATTTTAAAAGGATTTTTTAAAAATAAAATTTTTTATTTTTTATTTTCTTTAACTTAAATTTTATTTTATTTTTTAAATTATTTTAACATATTAATATCAAAAATAAATTTTAAAAAATAATAAGTTCCTTAATTCAAAACAGGATGTAAACACCGAAGGGGAGTCTTTCCTCGATTCTATTCCTATCTTTGATAAATAACACTTTTTACTATGTTGTAGGGTCAAAATCATCTTTGTATCTGTTTCTTCCGTAATTTTGAGTCATATTTTGTCCCCAATGATATGTGTAGCTGTGAATTATTTCAATGAGATTATTCAGTATGGATTTGTTAACGTGATATAATATATTTTTTAAAAGTATTTTTTAATTAAAAATATATTAATATTATATTTTTTAAAAATTTATTTTATTTTTAATAACAAGATTATCAAAATTACATTTAAAAATATTAATTTAATATTTTTTGTATAAATTACTGCAATATCAAACAATCACTTTACATCTTATATTTATCTATAAACAAACCTTTATGAGTTAAATTTTAGTTAAAAAGAAAACAATGAAATATTGGCAATGATTTTATCTTCTCTCTCGAAAGATACCTACACACACAACTGGAAAAGCTACTTCCATATACACTATATAAAACAAATTAATGATATATGTTTAAAAAACTACTAAAATAAATGCTATGATGGGTATAATTACAATAACATATCATAAGTGTCATTATTATATATTTTTAGTGGCATTTATCTTAATTTTATGAACAATTATAGTATATCTTTACTAATATTGGATTTAAAGGTATTTATTTGAATGCTTTCAAAATTAATGTCATTCAAAACAAATGTCTTTAGATCTAAAGCATGAGATTATAAGGATTCTCAAGTAAGAGATCTTTAAAAATGTTACTAAAAATATAAATAAGCAAAATATATATGACAAAATCTAATAAGTGCCCTTAATGTATCCATTAAATATAATCTAAAAAAATCTTCTTTAGCTTATTATAAGAGAGGTGGGGGAAAATATGTTTTTCTCATAATCAACTTTTTATCTGTTTTTCCTGCTTTATCTTTTTTGAAAGTAAGTTCTTTATCAAACACATCTACTTTAAAATGTTGGGTAAAAAGTTCTTAATTTATAAGCATAATATGGCCAAATGGAGCCTAAATTTGTTTACTTAAATACAGATTAGATATTCAAATAAATCAAACTATATTAATCAATTATATCTAATAATCCATATTATATGTGATAATTTTTAAGCGTGCGATCGATAAATTTTGTTACCAAATAGAAAAACAAAGATTGATGTCAGTTCTAAAAAAATGTTGATGGTTAACTTTAGAACAACCATAGTGTTGAAATTTTATTTAAAATCATGGTTAACAGATATATTTGAGAACAAAATAAAAATATAGTCCACTTATTTTTAAGATTAAAACTTTGTTGGAATTTAATCTCCGACATAAACTATTTAACACGAAACATTAACAAGATTTAAATAAATTATTGGTAAATAAGAAGTTGATCTAAAAAATCCTTAGTTAAAATGTTTTAGATAAACTAATTAAAAACCTTCTAAAAACTTCAATCTCATACAGGAAAAAAAACAAGCTTTCCTTGTTTTTTATATAATAGGAATGTGAGAAGTTAAAATTGAGTCCAAATAACACCCCAAGCTTATGGAGAGGAGATGACCTGAGCAAAGTGAGTTTTGAGTTTAAACTCACACTTGTGCAACTTGACTTGAGCCTGGTTTATTGTAAAATAATTTTTTGAGCTGCAAAATAGTATTTCCAACTTAAATCTAGGCTTTATATCTGGTCTATGAAGAATTATTTATTCCAGCTCATTGTACTATCTAGTCCAGCACATGAATAATAGAATTTGATTAATTTTCTTCCAGAACAATTTCTACAAAACCTGAACAATTTTTTTCAACTCAAAAGATATATGATTTAAAGCAAAAACATTCAAATTTAAGCTGATAATGGACGTAATTTCATTAGTTTTCGGCTCCTAAAATCATATATAAAAGAGACTTCAGTAGAGTGTTTTGGAGCTAGTTTTTTTGCATTTTTTTTTATAGATTGTTTTACAGAATTTGATGATTTTCTTCACCTTCACAACTTAACTCTTCTGGTTTTTTTAATTTATACTCCTTTTTTGTTTTTTCTTATAATCTAGAGTTTAGGCTCGGTCTTTGTAGAGAGATTGAGAATAATTCTTTTAAGTTCATTGAACCTTATTTAAAAGTGCATCTAAATAAGATGGTTTTGTTGCAATCCTGAAAAACTTATTGAAAAATTATTTTACTTTAAGTGAAGAGCAATAAAGCCTCAGCCCAAATGAGTTATTCTTGAAAACGATAAAATTTCATATTTGTAATATTCTAAGATCTTCAACAAGTAAGTGTTTTATATACTTTTAATTTAAGTATAATTTATATGAATAATTAGTTGGCATGCTAAGATTATATTTCAATCTTTTATGAAAGTCTATATATTTGCTTGATAAGCATGCTAGCTCTTTTTGTTATGATTGCAAGTGGTCTTGTTCTTATAAGTTTGTATGTTATAAACTAAACATAATTGATCACTTGTCTAATCATCTAGTATATTTTCAAAAACAATCTTAAGTCTTTAATAGTTTATAATTGTTTATTTTATAATTTTTTATGATAACTAGATAAATAGTTAAAGAGGATATTATAAATTTTATGTTATAATTTAAATTTTATCAAGTTGCTTATGAAGTAAACAATAAGAACTTGTTAATGTCTACCATATAATTTTCTCCTACTTGTATGTTTTTTTATTTAGTTTATATATTTCTTCCATCATGAATGATGTTTCCATGCCTTTTTGTTTAATTTGATTAAACAAGTTTATTTTGGCATGATGCATGTTAATTTGATAACTTTTTGATCTCAAACTTTCATAACATGTTTTCTTATAATCTTGCTTTGTTGAATTTTTTTGTGCTAGTTATAAAAATTCTTATATATATTTAGTTTGTTAAAATTTTGTGTTTGTTTTTATACATGCTTTGAGAAGCCAAGGTTTTTTTTTGTCAATTTTTTTATGTAAGTTTTTTTTTTTTTTTTTTGCACTATTTTTTATATATTTTTATATAGAATTTGACACTCTTCTTCACCTAATTTTTCAGCTTAACTCTTTTGATTTTTTAAGCTATATTTTTTTATTTGTTTTCCTCATAATCTAGAGTTTTGGTTTGGTCTTTGTAGAGAGACATTGAGTACAATTCTTTTTAGTTTGTTAAACCTTATTTAAGAGTGCACACAAAAAAAAGAAATTATTAGAATCCTTAGAGACTTATTAAAATTGGTCCTTTTACACCAAATGTGGAGAAATAAAGTTTTAAGAAGGAAGATTAATCATTTACAATAATAAAAATTTGAGATTGGATATATTTTAAGAACTTCAACAATTAATTACTCTAAATTAGTTTTGTTTTAATATAATTTCTAAACATATTTAGTGTGCATGCTAAGTTTGTATTCCTATATCTTATGGAAGTGTATATATTTGCTTAGTATGCATGCTACAATTGTTTGATTGCAAGATTACCAAGTTCTTATATTTTTTTCATGATTATAAACTAAACAACTATGCTCACTTTTTTAATATTTTGATTATCTAATAATTTTGAAAACAATCTTAAGACTTTATTTAGGTAGTCTTTGTTTAGTATATAATTTTATGTGAAAACTAGATTAATTTTTAAAGAGTGTATTAGTAACTTGATTTTAAGGTTAAGTTTAAATTTTATCTCGTTTTTTATTTTCATGCTTTTTAGATTAATGCATGTAATACAACCTTATGAACTAAACAATAAAAAACTTGTTTATGCCTACCATATAATCTTTGCTAGTTATTTGTTTAGTTTATATATGTATTTTAGCAATCATGAAAGGTATGGTAATTATTTAATTTTCTTATACAAATTTATATTGATATGCTATTTGTTTGAATAAGATTAATATGGTATGATGCATATTAATAAGGTAACATTTTAAAATAATCTTGCTTAGTTGGGAATATTTATTTTCTAAGCTTTTCTTATAATTGTTACAAAAAAATTATCAAACTTTAGCTTATTAAAATTATATATTTGTTTCTTATACATGCTTTGAGAAGCCAAGTTATTTATATAATATCGACTACTGTTTTATATAATATTTATCATGGCATCAACTCAAGAATTGATTATTCCAACCAATATTGCTTAGGTCAATGCTACTTTAGTAGTGAATATTCCATCATCACCTTTTGTAGTGTATGGTGAGAAACATGAAAAGTTTAATGAATTGAACTTTAGAGGTGGCAACAGAAAATATTGTTTCATTTAGCCACCTTGAACTTAGGTGAGTTATTTTCATAAAACACCAAAGTTGTCAAATAATGAAATTGATTTTATTAATGTGGTAGCTTTGATCATATGAAATCAAGGTGATTTTATCTGCAAGAACTGCATCTTGAATTGATTGGACAATACACAATATGATGTTTATAGTTCAATCAAGAATGCAAATGCATTTTAAAAAGTTTTGAACAAAAAGTTCAAGGTTGTTTTGAACAAGTTCATAATTTGTGACTATTTTAATTTTAAAATGGTTGACTCAAGAATCTTTATGAGTCAAGTTTAAGAGTTTCAACTCACCTTGCATGACATCTATGCTAAAAATATATGTATAAAAGAATTCTTCCAAGTGGCAGATTTTATTATAAAATCATCACTATCTTGAAAAGAATTCAAGAATTACCTTAAGTATAAGAGTAAGGAAACGGGAGTTGAGTACCTCATCTTTAGGCTAAAGGTAGAAAATGACAATAAGTTATTTAGAAGAAAAGCTAAATCTTCTAGTATAGCCCCTAAAGTGAACCTTATGGAACAAGTAGTGAAGTTTCACAATAAAAACCAAAAGACAAAACTTGTTGAGAAGGGGAAAATTATTGCCAAATTTAATGTCAAATGCTTTACATGCAATAAGACAAGACACCTAGCCAAGTGTTGTAAAAATAAGGCTTGAAATGAACACCTTGCTAATAAAGTTTTAGAAATAAACATGTATGTTGTTGTTTCTTAAATAAATCTGATCCAAAATCCTGAGCAGCATCTATCGAGAAGAGAATGTTCTCCACTTACAAATAAGTGGATAGTGAACACTTATACATGGAGAATTTATCAACTTTCATGGAATTAGGTGTTAGGAAGGTTATATTAAAGATGACTTTCAAAAAATATTTGACCCTCAACAATGTATTTCATGTTGCTAACATTAGTTTGAACTTGATGTCTGATTCATTATTAATCAAAAATGGTTTTAAGTTGGTTTTGAGAGTGATAAATTTGTATTATCTAAAAATAAAGTGCTCATAGAAGAGGGGTATTTTAGTGATGATCTCTTCGAAATGAATGTTATTATCACTATAATCATAAATGAGAAAAAGAATAATTATAAAGTATATTTTTCTTACCTATTTGTTTTTCTATTTAGTAAGTCTAGTCTCTATTTTTATCTAGTACACTGAAGACTAATTAAATCTTGATATCAAAAGATAAATACAAAAGAAAGAATGAAATCTGAATACTATATCAATCGCGCTATCTTTTGATATTTCTTAGTTAAATTGTTTGTGGAAATGTAGGATTGATGGTAACAAAGGTTTAGGTTACATCAGACTCTGAAAGAGTGGTTTTTTTTCTTATTTTCTATCGTTTTCTTTTACTTTTTTAAGTTGTTGCCTATTGACTTTTAAAGATAACAAGGCCATAAATAAAGAAAAGAGAATGGCTCTTTTTTAATGGATAGAAGTGTGTTTTTTACCCTTGATTGATTGAGTGTGAGCTCTTTTCTTTTTTAAGGTTAAGGCAATAAGTGCTTAGTTGAAAAAAATGAGACTAAGGGAAGAGCCTTTCAAAGGAAAGGTCAGGAGTCAAAGTGTCTGAAGTAGGGATTGAAGACAGGGGAGAAAAAATCTATTTGACATATACATCATAGAAATAATATTGTTAAACACTTCGTCTCAAATAAAATTATTTTTGTTGACTGTGTAAAGTCAAAGAAAAATATTGTGGACTCACTAACCAAAAGTTTATTGAGAGAGATTGTGTATAGTTCATCGAGGGAATGATCTTAGAGCCTTTAAAAATGAAAGAATGTAATAATTGTAATCATATCTGATTGACTTAAGATCTCAAGATTTAGGTTCAAATGAAAAATCAAGTTATATGACATTCTCATAGCACATGCAAATTATTAGTTTCTACTTATTTCTATGATGAAAGTGGTGTTAGTTGCATTGTGATAAAGGGTGAGCAATACTCTTAATAATTTGTATATCTTGGTATATTAAATGGAGTATAGTAGAATACTTTTAATGAAAAATTACCTTATAAGTGAGAAATATGATTGTTTTTTTTTTAGAATTAAAAAAAAACTGAATTTTTTAAAGCACTCATGAAATCGGAAGTTGTTTAGGGATAAAATGAACATGACTGTGAGAACACAAGAAAATATCTAGGTAGATAGCTATATGAATACTATTATCTTAGTTTATATAAAAGGTTAATATTGCAAGACATCATATTCACTAGTTAGTCAAGTAAATCTAATAGTATTTCACTAAGAAATATTCAAAGCCAAAAGCTACCTCTTCTGAGGTACTGATCCACCAAATCAGCTTCTTTATATGAATCTTTGAGTTATTTTAAACTGGTCAAATAATTTCCATTCATATAGGAAATTGTTAGAATTTTGTTTAAAATCATGGTTAATTGGCACATTTAAGACCCAATTAAAAGTGTGGTCCACTCACTTTTAGGGTTAGAACTTTGTTGGAATTTAATCTTCAACATAAATTTTTTAACATGAAATATAAACATAATTTAAACAAATTATGGGTGAATAAAAAAATTAATCTCGAAGAACTTTTAGTTGGCATGTTTTGGTGAAACTCAAAATCCTTTAAAAAAACTTTAATCCACATCAAAAAAAAAAAAAAACCTTATTGTTTTGTATAGAGGAATACAAATAGCTTAGTTTCAGTGAGTTATTGATTAATAATATATTTGATAGCAAGATATTAATTTATTTTGAAAGATCTGGATTAAATAAATATGTTATGTTTTAGAGGACAAAAGAGGATGATGATCCTAGAATATATGGAAGAGGGCTTTTTTTATTTCTTCTATTTTTTTTTTTACTAAATCTAAAAACATATATATGAAATTATTTTTAAAATTCATTCCCAGGTGCATAAATACTAAAATATTGAACAACATTTATAGAAATTATTAGATAAATATAGTTTCCAGGTAATAAATCTTTCACGAATTATTGAATTTGTCTATACAATTATGTGATTGATGTATTATGAATTATTTTATTCCATGATTAAAATTGTATTATTGAATGAAAAAAAAAATGAATTCAAAATGCCATTCACTAAGATTCATGGTATGAACATATTTAACGATATGTGATAATTATATTATTTTGAAATATGATGAACTAAATTCACCAACTTAAAACTAATTTTATTATTTTAGTACGAGAAAAAAATCATGAATTAAAAGTTGCGATAAACCCCGTTATATTTCATAAGCTTATCCAAAACGAGATTTGGATATGCTGTCATTATCAACTCTTCATGAAAGATTGAACTCTTTTTCCACCTCCCCTACGGTAGTGGACGGCGAATAGGCAGCACAAATGACAAATACAATCCTCTCAATGCCCAGCCTTTGCAGCCGCCAACAGAGCCGTCGTGAAAATGGTTGAATTTTGCAGAAGAGATAGATAAAATATGAAAAGGATAAGTTAAAATAAAAACTATTCTTGAAATTACAAGTTGGAAATATTAAGAATAAAAGAAATAGAAAGTCAGGTTTGACCGATCTGTTCGACAGTCCAAAGCAAAAACGTTTGTGTGGAAGCGACCGTCATGATTCTGTTTCTGTTTCAGAGAATTATTTATGTCCAGTGGAGATCCAATTTACCCTTCCCTTTTTCCTTTATAGATTGATTGATTTTAAAATGGGTAAATTCCATTTCTAGATTTTACTAGCTACATGGCCGCATTACACTGACAATCGGGCCAATTTTTTCTTAATACAATATATATATATATATATGTGTGTGTGTGTGTGTGTTTTGTCGTCAGTCGTCACTAGATTTTTTATAGAAAAAAGAATAATCTAAAACTTAGGTAATTGAAAGAAATTGTTTGCGTTGTTTTGAATAAAAAAACCAAAAAAATATCATAAATCTAGCATCTCATATTTATATTTTATTAATTAATTTAATTTAATTATAAAAAAAATCCTTTTAAAAAAGCTAAATTTAATTAAGACTGAGAATAAAATCTGAAATAACCCGTGTCATTTTTAATATCACTGAAAAATCCTATAGAAAGAAAAAAAACTCAATTTCAAATTAAATAAATGTCAAAGAATGAAACAATAAAAAACTTTAA
>Ga0307517_10001625_pt1 | contig 37303 bp, 39 predicted proteins | sample 23_EM_MG_FD_194515 | JGI IMG/M metagenome (GOLD analysis project Ga0307517, IMG submission 194515) | Populus trichocarpa ectomycorrhiza microbial communities from riparian zone in the Pacific Northwest, United States - 23_EM | ecosystem: Host-associated > Plants > Roots > Unclassified | place...
GATCTAGGAGCGGACTTGGGGGTAATGTGATAGCTCTCAGGAGCCTCGGAACCCAGGGAATGGATTAGAGGAGGAGACACTTGGAGAGGCATCAGCGACCGGGGGCTGTATCGGAGCATCGGGACGCTATGAGACTCGTGCTGCGTCAAGCCAGGCGATTCGTCCATGATTCACGTGGAGGGTGATCGCCATAGGCCGTACAGGGTGGAGTGCTGCGTGGGGAACGTTCCGTGACCATGGCGACCAAAACTTTACTATTTCGGCAGAGCCAGATCCTCAGATTGTCGCAAGAATGGTTGACGGGAATTTTTGTTCCTGATGGCCGTCTGGATCATGTGCTTGGAGGTGGTTGGTGGACGGTACAGTACTTGAGCCTAATGAACTTAGCCGTAGATAGCTGACCGCGTTTGCCCCGCCGATGTAGTGGAGGATTAGCATGGGCGAAGGATTGGGATGGTTATGTGTAGCGTTCCGTAAAATTCATCTGTCGATGTCGAACTAATATTGGGGGTGAGCATCAAAAACCGCCCTAGCCGAAGTGTCCGGCTCAAGCGCAAGGGACAGCCACCCGTTCTCTCCCTCCTCGTCCTCCGTGTCCTCCATCCCCTCCCCATTCCTTCCCCCCTTCCTTCTTTCGACTCTCCTTGGACTGGTTTCCATCGAAGGTCATCTCCCCAAAACATGGACACCTTGAGAAAGAGTCGCCACTACGATCAACCGTCCTTGCACCTCGTCAGCTCCCCGACACCAGCTCAGCCGATTTCCACAAGGGTTCAGAACCACAAGCAATCCGAATCGCCCTTTCGATACCTCAACGAGCGATTAGCAAGCGAACAGGTCTTCAACGAGAAGGATCAAACGCCTCTGGCAGATATTTCCAGTTCCTCCGGTAGACGCGCTAGCAGCAATTCACGGGCGACGCATAGGTCCTCCCCTTCCAACAGTCGCTCGTCCACACCCACGCCATCGCACCACCGTAAGCATTCGAAACAGTCGAGTCAAAACGTTAGGCCGACAGCACCCACTCCCCCGCCCACTTCTGCGGATACCGGAAGAGGACGTCCGTCCCGTCGTGTTGGGCAATTAGAAAGATCCATTCGATCTTCGTTGTCTACCCGCCTCAAGCCTTGGATACCTGTCATTCTCTACGTGATCTTGAGTCTGGCCTTCGTCGTCGCTATCGCATTTTGGAGGTCAGAGGTTTTCCAAGGTATGGTCTCGATGGCGTGCATTTTGTCCCGCGGCTGATCTCCACCTATTTGCAGGCCTAGATGATCTTTCACACCGTTTGCGAGAGGAGGGAAGATATGGGTACGGGGTAATTTTCCTGCTTATTTGGATCACCACTTTTCGTAAGCGCTGAGTGCACCATTCAATCCGCTCTTTTTGCTCATCATCGCATCACAGCACCGTTGCCGTTATACTCGACCTTCATCACGCTCTCTGGTTACACCTACGGGGCATGGATGGGCGCCGTCATCTCCTACTTCGCCGCACTCTCTGGAGCCGTCTGCGTCTACACCCTTTGCCGGACGTGTTTCCGCGAGACGATCACATCTTGGCTATCGAGAACCACGTCGATCAAGAGGGTGGTCCGTGCGATCGAGAAGCGCCCAAAGCTTCTGTTCATGGTTCGCCTCGCCCCTTACCCGTATAACGTCATGAACGCGCTTCTCGCAGCATCTCCGACCTTGACGTTCAAGACATACACCCTCTGCACCGCTCTCTCACTATTTAAAGTGATCGTCCACACCACAATCGGCGCATCGATCCACTCCTTTGCCGGTTATCACCTCCACAAGACACCCGATTCATCAGACCCACCGATAGATGGGCAGGACCCTACTGGCGAAGATGACGAAGGGGCTCTGCTGAGTCGCGTCTCGGCGATCGTCGGTGTTGTCCTTTGTTTCGCAATCATCATTTACCTCTCCTGGGTCGCTCGTAAGGCCGTAGACGAAGAATTAGAAGACGACGAGGTCCTACCTCTCAGCTCTGAGGAAACAGAACTGTTCTTGGACCCGGCCGACAACGCGGAGCGCGGTATGGGTGAGGTGCCATTTTCACGGCCCCTTGTGCCCATGTGCAATAAGAGCGCGTTCGGCGATGACAGTCATCTGCGATCTCCCGTCCCAAGAATTTCGGTATCCCTTGATGACCCCTGGGGTAGAAGGGAAGAGCAAAGCTCGACGGCTCTCCGGACGTTTTGATTCATCTTTGTGAATGGCACCTCGGTGCGGTGACAGATCCCACCCCTGGTTCCCATTCCATACCCTCTTAGTCACACGCCTCCGGTGGGTGTATACAGAAGCGGAAGTTTTTTTTTGTTTTTTTTTGTAGAATATCCAGGCGCACTGAAGGTCATACTCGAAACCTGGGTAGACCAAAAAGGGTTTACCCTGTTCGATTCGCCTTTCTCGTGGACCTCTTTGGACTTTCTCGTTCACCCAGTTTTACAGCTCTATCGCTCACGGACGTTTTTTCGTTCCCCCCACCACATAATCACTTCGCAACTATCATTCGTTCACACATCGCACTCGTTACATTGTTGTATGCTTTTTAATTCGCTTCACGGACGATTAGCACCAGACCCGACAGTTTATCATTTACACCAGCCATTCATTAGTCCTTATTCCGCGCCCTCCCCCCCTCCCGCAACCACTTCGTTGTCCTTCGTCTCGTTGAACCTCGTACACGTTCCCTCTCGTCTCTTCTCCCTCCCACTCCGACTTTTATGGTTCCCTCTATGGGACTCTTAGTTTTTTTTATCCTTTCTTTGTAAAGCTATTCGTATTCCTCCTTTCTTGTTCCTGGTTTTATCTTTCCTACTAGCATTGTCACGACCCCCCCAACCCATGATTTCCTCCTCCCACTGTGTCCAATCCAATCTGATATCGAAATTTCTTGCTCCGGAACCCTTGCTCGTGCCCGAGAACTTTTATGGTGATATTTCGTTGCAGTTTTTTTTTTTTTTTTTTGCGCCATGGCCTCATCCATTTTTCCAGAACGCTATTATCTGGTGTGACCCATATGGCTTATCGACATTGGGTTGGGTTATGGCCTATTGGGACGTGATCCGGGGAAGCAGGATCATGGGCCATGGGACATTCGCAGCACCATTCAGTACTTTCAACCTCGATGCTTGACCTGCAGGATTCGACCCCTACAAGGGCATTCAACCGGTTGTTCTGTTTTTACGAGGATGAATGGTTTGAATGGGTCCACCAGCAGCAGCAGCAGCAGCAAGCATCAGCCACGAGCTCAAGAGTGTATTTACCCCGCAAATTGTGCAAAAAGTGACTTCTCTCGTTCTTTGATGGGCCATCGGTTCTATTATTCCCCGCATATGACGTTCGCAGACGTCGGCGCGCCGACGACACCCCCCGGTGCAGGGAAGACTAAAGGTCTCTCAGGTAACGAGTGTCAAAAGGATCTGAAAATAGCCTCACGGTCTAGATGAACCAATCATCTTGGAGATTGGGATCAGAGGCACGAGGGGGAAGGTATACGGAGGAATCTACACTCCGGTGTGCTCTAAATGTGATCTGCAAAACTGTGATACCGTGATGCGGATGATGCGGATGGTAGAGTGCCAAGTGATCACCGTGGCCTAAGGGCGGAACTGGATTGTTGGATGGGTTGATCCTCCCCGAGATGTCCAGACCCTCACCTGGGGGGTCATTGAGTTTATGGTCCAAAACTTCTCGGCACAGGCCCTGTGGGAAGTCTGTTCGCCAATCCGCCTGCAGATAGTCCAAAACACCTACACCCCCGTCTCTCAAACGTGCGCAGAGATGGCCAAAACGTGTTTCGTTCCATTGTTCGCAGCTCCGCAGGGCAACGTCCTGTGACAGCGTGTGATATGGATGATTTCGAGTGTGGAGTTGCACCATTCTAAAAGCTGTGGTTGGTGGTGCTGTCGGCTCCGTTGTTTTAATTACACAGTTGAACGCTTACCGAGGGATAGATCCGTCTTCCGCTCCGAGTTGGTGAAGTGGGTTGTTCCACAGGAGACCATTGGATCCGCATTCAGTCTCGCAATCTCGCTTTGAATTCCGACGAGGCGGATCCAAGATTGGAGTGAGAGTGCGTGTGGCCTAACCGCACGTTCTAAAATATGAGGGCGATTTGGTACCTGACTTTTTGAAAGTTTTACTATCATGAGTGAACGGATCTTGAGAGCAGCCTTGTTCACTTATCTCCGAGCTCCGAGGATGTAAGCCACCCATTTGCCGTGGCCTCGGCACCGGTTGCCAGCATTCAGAATCCCCTCATCAGATGGTGCCGACTTTTTTTTTTTTTTGGCTATACTTCACCGTCCACTTGCGAGTTGAATACAGGTCTTTACGTGTGAACAACCTTGATTCTGACGTACTCTGTATTCCACATGCACCCGAGCACATGTCTGGTGGATGCGGTATGAATGCAACTGATGGCTTTTGAATACCATTGGAACCGGTGAAACCCCCATGGGATTGGACGCGCGCACGCGGGTCTGTGGTTTTAGGTTCGCACGGTTCATGTCAACAAACCTCGCTGCGCTTCTGTAAATCCTTTGTGTCGTTAGACGTCAGTCCACGTCAAAAGAGGTCTTCACCCTACAACCGGATGAAGTAGCGTTGCCCTTTTTACGTGTCAAAACGGGGGGGAGGGGCCCTTCACGTTAACGCGCAGATTTCCGTGAGTAAGTAAGAACCCTATCTCGGTCTGGTTTCAAAGTGGGACAGTTCATCCCACGACAACGTACGCCCCACAAATCCTCCGTACAACACATATAAAACCCATCACCAGATGCGCCTGATAACTTAATCCGTTAGCGCGTAATGAGCAGGAGGAGAGAGAACCCTTGATTTCGTGTGCAGCTTATCCGAGGGGGGGGGGAGGGAGAACCCCGTGGTCCGCCGGACTGTAACATGCGGAGAGAGAGAGAGAGTCCAGACATTGGCTCATATATCCTTCTGATGGAGAGAAACGCGAGGCCAACCACGAGCGCCCCGAAAGTCGGTTCCATACACTAAAAACTCCAACGTTTCCCGTGTTCCGTCTGGTCGGAAGCCGAGATAAGCCCCCCGTCTCGTGGTCAGCAATCAAGCGCAGTTCTGCGAGGGGTCTTGGGTGTGCGGTTCGTGGATATTATACGTGACATTCTGATCTCCACGAAATATTAAGATCGGACCGAAACTGGAGGAGGGTTCTCCAACAGCCTTGTGGCTGAAATCCTTCGCTTCTCGATGCTTCCGTCAGGGGGAGGGGGAGGGCCATTGGAGGGTGGTCGTCATGCTGATATGCCGTTCGCTTCTCGTCTTCTGATGCTGTGCTAAAACACCGCTTGGCTTCTAACTTCCGGAGGATAGACACACACACATCCTGTGGATCATCCGTGCCAAGGTCACCGATTTTGAAATATATCGCGTTGAGAGGGCTGCGCGATGATGGGGCATCGCCCAATGTCGCATTTATCACGACCGCTAGAGATGCCAAGAGAACAGTGTTCCGCTCCGAGGAGTTATTTTGCGCGCTGGAGACCGCGCAAATGGGATTGGGTGGTAGAGAGGGAAGTGTCCGACGCAGTTTGTCGAGATGATACCGATCTCTGAGGGAAACTGAAGCTAGGGTAACCGCTGCTATAGCCCGCGCCCACACAGCATGAAAGCCAAGCAAGAAACGAGAGACGCTCAAGTCAATGGATCGTCGTAAGACAGGTGATCACGGATAGAGAGAGGTGGGGGGAGAATGCACCGTAAAATGGGTCCACATGTGATGATTGCATGAAGTACGTACAACGTCAAAAAGCGGGAGGATATCTCCATACGAACGAGTTGAGGAAAGACTATCAAATTTAAGCTTTACTTCTCTGGACTAGAAGGGCAAAAAGAAAAAAAAGATGATTCCCATTCTCCAGACGCTGTGACCTATGGGGCTGTATATCTCTTCAAGCCTAACAGCAACGTTCACAGTACTCACCAGTGACCGTGCCAAGCATTCGTCAAGGGAGAAAAACGAGCGCACGAATTTCCCTAAACTCCGCTCCCTCCGGTTGACAAGCAGCAGGGAAGAAGAAGGGCGCGCCCACATTCGAAGGGAGGGTCGAAAATCCCCTCTCCTTCCGAATCTCCGAAAGCAGAGAAAGGGGCGCGGTGGGATCCCAGAGTCGCGCGTATACCGGGTAAACAGACATTCCGGTCAACTGCAAGGTCCCCCTCCGTTCACCACTCAAAACCCCCCCAAAAAACACCAAAACTCGGACGCACGGAGAGGTTATCAAAAACACGGTATACAAAATAAATAAATAAAACTAAAATAGTAATAAACAACCCAAACTCAACCAATGCCGTGAGATGCCGAAAAAGCCGAACACGGTTGAATATCCCAAATTCATTCTTATAGCTGACGAGGGGGGGGGGGACAGATGATCGAATTTCCAATCGGACAAGAAGTGTTCGCGTTCTGTTTCGAAGATCTTTTTTTTTTTTTTTTTTTTTTCCTTCTTGGAGTGGCTTCTCCACTTTGAGGAATCACAACACTTGTACCCTTCATCAAATCACACCTCCCTCCCCTCGTGTGTCAATAACCGTAATCGGCACATGGGTATCAGATTTCCTTTTCAAATGGCCGTTCCAAACAATACGGCGGCGCGGGTGAACGGATAACGTGAACTACACCATTTAACAGGCGCAGACCAACGAGGAGCCGAGCTCAGTTCACTACCGAGGCGAGGACGAGAGAGACAGGGCAGCAAGCATGATAGATGCGACAAAAAATCCAAACGGGGCATAAAGCTAAACCCCCACCCTATCGTATCGTGCGACCCATCATGTAATGTCCCCCCCCCTCCCCCGGGTCTGTCCTGTTTTTGCGCATGCGTACAGGCTAACGAGTGGGGTAGGTCACACATCACACGGATTGCATCCATCGCAATGCAACGGCCTCAACGGGCCGCACCACAAAAGAAACAACGAGTTCTGATCTGCAAACGGTCTATCACTTTGAATTGAGAATGGAACCCCGCCCCACCCAATGTTGGTATACACCTCTCTCGTGTGGCCCAAAGCCCCGACACGTAGGACGATCTAGTAAGGCGTTCCTTATCAAACTCAAGGTACCATACTCACCGAGTTCTGTCTCCGAACAGGTCCGAGTCATATGAGAGACAAATGTGGGCCGGATAAATATTTCAGCTGAGCGGAAGCACACCCACGAAAGCAATGGAAGGGTCCAAGCTCCACCCGTTGCCGTGATAGATCTGCCGTCCCAGTGAGCTTAGCCCCGTCAAACGTCAGAAACTCATTTGTAACCGCAACCCAACGGTCATTCCGCAACCTACACGTCAACGTCACCCAAACGACAGTCGAGCCCGTCCGACTTGCGATCACGTCAGTGAGAGGTCCAAGAAAAATGTTTTGATGAGGTGCTTTGTGTCTGCTTTGGGTATCAATAGTTCCGTTTGATAAACTCGACGAGAAAGGAAGACAAAGGAATGTACGCGTGTGGAAGAAAGGAACCACAACGGGCGGTCGACGAGCGAGCGGGGGAGAGGTAATACAGCGAACGAGGTCATGCGGATCGACCCTTCGCGAAGGGGGGGGGGGGCTAAAGGAAGAAAGAAAAAAGTCAATGGCCCTCTCCATTGGGCCATCGGAAACGAAACATCTTGTCAATCGACAATCAAGGAATGGGCAGAACGTAGCGGAGAAGAGGTATACAAGTGAATTTCAAAAACAAGAGCTTGGGTTGGGAGGTCGGCTGTGGTGAGGCGAGGTGAGGAGGCGTATGGGGAAAGGGTGAGAGGGTCACAGGAAAGCAATGTGGAGAGGGTAAAACAGCGAGACGAGAGAGTGGAAGAAAGAGGAGCTGAAAGGACCGGAAAGATGACAAGAAACCCAAATGTAACAAAAAAACCGTCCTAAAGCTGATGCACGAGGAAGAAGGCGAAAGCACAATCGACGATTCCACTTCTATGATGGAGGAGAGACAGCCGTGAGGTCATCCATGTATCACCCGCTTCTATTCCAACTCCTTGTTGTAGTGCGGCAAATGGTCCGTTATTGACACGAAACCAAAGTCAGGAGTGACTGTCCATAGCGTTCAATGCAAAACTAATCGTCAGTTAACCGCAGGAAGCCATAAACGGATTTGATGGATCAAAAAACCGGATGACAGCAGGGAATGGAAGAAGCGCGAGAAAAGAAAAGCAGATCAAACACTCACACCGACTGACGTCCGCTTCGGTATAATCTCCAGGGTGTCCACCACGTGTGACCGGTGGAGTACCAGTTTCGGGTGACCCCGTGGTCGTGGTGCTTAAGGAGCTCGCGCTAGTTCCAGGTCTAGTGCCCTTGGGCCATACGTCACCCTCTCCAGCAGTGTATGCAAAGTCCCCCGCCGCGTGCGTGGGGTTGTACGAGTATTCGGGGTGCTGATTGATGCTGATCATGCTTCTCGACCGCGGAAGTCCAATCTCTCGCGCTCGGTCGTCGGGGTGGTTCGCTGTCAATGGCCGATCGTCATCTCCGTACGGGGATGGATAGGGACTCATGACTTGTGAGTGTCTCCGCGTCCTACGAATGCTCAATGATCCCTGTTGCCCATAATTCCCCGAGTTCACGCGGTGCGAGGATCCCGGCCTCGAAGAACCAGGAGACACAGCTCTATGGTGGCTCGAGTTGGGTCGAGAATAATCGAACCCGGCGTGAGACGTAGGAGAAGCTGCTTCGTCGTAAGAAGAGATAATCGAATATCCTGTGTTTGGCCGACTGTCTGGACTGTGTTGACCAGGCCCGTGAGCGAAAGGAGAGGGGTACGACATCTGTCCAGGTGCACCACGAGGGTAAGAAGAACCGTTCTGGCTTGGTGGGTTGAGCAATGACGAAAGAGAGGCCGAATGAGACGACGTCGCGTTTGATGTCCACGCTGAGGAAGCAGGGTTTGGGTCCGTCATGGCGTAAGCGAACTGGTGCTGGGGTTCAGCCATCAGCCCTCGGTTCTGGCCGTGCGACGAGTAAGGGGGCATAGATCCATAACCGCCTGCAGTCGACGGAGGTGTTTCGTCAGCCGGTGAGAGTCCCTGTATGTGATTCGGATGGCTGTACAGGTGCGAGTTCATCGGTGGGTCAGAGGGAACGGTCAAAGGACGCAAAGCGGTGCCCCTCATGTTACCAGGTCCTGACACGGACGGAAATACATCAGCAGAACCCCAACCAGCGGTGGGAGCACCGTTTTGGTTCAGTGGGGAGTAGTTTCCTGACGACGATAACCCTCGAGGACGAGGGCCACCATTCACAGGAGGAGGTCGTTGAGGGACAGATGAGGTGGGAAGAGGGACGGGACCCAATGGTTGGTTGCTCCTTTGGGCAGGATACGCCGGCCCGGGTGCGGGATCGGTTTCTCTCCTTTTAGGCTTTGGCAGACGCGGAGGGACGCGACGCTTGAAGTTGGCCACAACCTCCGGAGGTGAGTGTCGTGTCAAAGTTGGGTGAGCTGAAACCAACGAATGGGAGGGGGGCACAAGCGTCAAAAATGGAAGATGCGATCGAGCGAACAAGACGTCACGACACTCACACCAGGTGCTGGCATCTGGATCGTCGATGGCTGGGTCGACGTTTCGCAGGTTGACTTTACGCATGAAGCCATAGATCTGTAACACACGAAACACGCGTGTCAGAAGGAGGTGCAAGAAAGAAAAAAAAAGAGAGAAGAGGATAAAGAAAAAGGATGGGGGAGGAGGCGCTGAAGAAGGGCACGAGACAAAGAGCTGGACGCACGTTCAGTTGTCGGGAGAAGCTTGCGAAGCGAGACTGACGATAAACAGAAGGAAGGACGTGAAGAGCAAGCTGTTCTGGCTTTTCTACGATGATGTATTCTCCTGCTGGATCCCACCGAATCATATGGTGGTTTTCTGGACGCTCGAGAAGCCTGTACAGAAGGTTTTTAGATTTAGCGAGAACGGGAGACGAGCAGGAGCGAAAGGAAGCGAGAGGTCGAACGAGAAGACGGTACTAACGCGTAGAGTTTTGTGAGAAAAGTAGCTTGAGGCTTGGAATGGCCAGGTTGGTCGGGTTTCGGGGTGGTAGACTGGTCTGGCAGTTTCTGGGGATGTTCGTCATCTGGGGAGAGAGAACCAGGAGGGTGGGTTGGTTGCGGTGGTGGTTGCTGCTGCTGCTGCTGCTGCGGCTGGTGGTTCTGGTGGGATGACATGATTGCGGGGTAGGAAAGGTTGGAGTGTTGATTAAGCTGATAGGATTGGGAATCCCTTGGATGATATGGCTGGGGCTGCTGTTGCCTCGGGGGATAAGAGGGTGGATAGAGGTCAGCCATAAGGAGGGATTGGATGACGGAGGGGAGATATGGAGAAGAAGACGGCGGGTGAAGGGGAGAGAAGCGCCGTTGGAAGAAAGGCGGAAGCAGAGACGGAGGTATGGACTGAAATAAGATGACAGCAAGCCCAGGTTCGCTAAATATTTATTTATTTTTGTTTTCGATTTCCCAAGACGTAAGAGGGTCGCTCTCTCCGCTGGACTGGTCACTTGTTCCTCGATTCGCTCTCCCTCTTCTTCTCCTTCTTCTCCGGTGCATCTCCATCTCCCATCCTCCTCCAGCAGACAGAGTGCAGAGGCAGACAACGAAACAAAAATCCTCTCTCCTGCTCGCAGAAACAGCGTTCCAATCAATGACCCCAGAAATTAGGTTTCCCGTGCGACACATGCCTCGCTTGCATCCCCGGTCACCTCAACAAATTCACCGGCCATCGCAACTCTCGGCATCCCCCATATACCTTTCTGGCCTTTCCCTGCAGAACACTCCCCGTCTCCTCGAGCCAGAATTCTATATTTCTTCTACGCATCATCCCCGCCGATAAAACGAAAAATGAATCCGTTCCAAATGCGCAGAACAAACTACGTACACTACGACGGGTGAAATACTATATGTGCTAGGGCTGTAGTAGACCAAATAATACATGCTTTAATTTTTTCTTTACCATCCGTAAATCAAGGGCAAAAACAGGTCCCAGAGAAACCCGCGAATAGAGAAAGAGAGTGGATGGGAGGGAGGACAATGAACAAACGATGGAAAAGCAGAGCGATGGACATCAAACAAGCAAACGGCAAACATTTACAAAACGCGAACAAAACACCGACCCGGTGAACCGAGGCGGGAGGGCGGACTGGAACAACTTCGGGTTAAACCAATGAATCCCACATACAATTCCAGCTCTCATCCACACCATTCGAGTGAGCAATCAACGAGCGGAATATCCACAAGGGGACGAACGTCTCTCGAGCACCACGATCAGCTGATTCGCGACAGCACGAGAAAAAAAAGGGGTTCAACCGTCCCTCAGCAACTCCGAAAACCCAACGAGCATGCAAAAAATCACCACTCACTAGGCCTCTCCATCATAGTGCAACGTCACGTTGGCGAATGCCACAAATAGGTCTTCCTTATCAGTCGTCATGCTCGACGGCGTCGCCGGCGCCGTTTCCATCTCGTCGTCGCCAGTGATGTTACCCTTGTTCCGCCCACCCGGTTTACCGGCCACGGCCTTGAGCGTCGCATTCTTTTCCCCACCACCTGTCGCCTTCTTCGCCGGGTGTGGATCGTGGTGCATCGACCCCGATTCCATCTGCCTGAAGTTCACCTCATCCACTCCGTTCGTTGACGCCGGGACGATCTACAAAAACGGCGCGAAATTTTGATGCCAAGATCCCCGAGGGTGGATATCAAAAAGAGCACGTGGGTTAGCAAACTTGAATATCAAATACCATCACCCCATCATCGTTGCGCCCCTTTGTGGCGGAAGGAACTGCGAACGACAAAAACCACATGTTGATGGCGGACAAAATCACCCCGGGTCGTAAATCACGAAGCAGGAGAGACTCCCACTCGACGACATACCCCCGGCAATATCAAGTGGGCGTTTGACATGCCCAATGGGTGGGGAGGTTGTGTGGAGAAAATAACCCATGAAACAGAACCCACCGGTGGCTGAGTGTTCCTGAGTAATCCCCAATTGACTTTGGAGAACCATTTATGCTGCTTGACCTCACTTGCCCCACTCTTGCTTCCCAGTCGCGTAAGCTCGTTCTTGTCAAGCAACCTGACGATGGCGTCCTTGCATGCTCTAGGTTGGGGCAAACAGAGCTGTCAGCCCATCGTCCAGGATAACGACTCAGTGTCATCGCAACCCCGCGGCCATACAGCGATGGAGGCACGAACCCCCTGACCGAAGTCGAGGTGGTCGACGCGGTGCAAGTCATCGGCGGGGCCGAGAAATGGAGGCACGACGACAGTCCCGAGAACGCGTCACTCACGGAGAAGTCTTGGGTGAATCCTTGAAATGGACTGGTATCTTCAAGATGTTGGAAAATGTATCATCTCGCGTACCCCCCTTGAACGGCGTCGTAGCGTACTACCCGAGAGGTAAAATCAGTTTCCCGTCAGCTCGGCTCCTCGTGACGACAGAATCGGCTGTACTGACGATCATCTCGTAAATCAAGATACCCAACGTCCACCAATCCACGGCAGATGTGTGTCCATGTGTGTTGATGACCTCGGGTGCGATGTATTCTACCAGGCCGGTCAATTTCAACTCTGCGTTGCGTGGAAGTGGAAGGTGAGCCACAAACCTTCGGTCCCCACGAACGAATTCGTCCTGAAATCGGCTGTACAGGACCGCGTATCAATCAAGGGTATCTGAGCCAATCCATCCATTCAAGCGTGAGTCCTCGATAACTCAGAAACGGAACGGCGGAAATCGGTCTTACACCATTAAGTTCGGATTGATGAATAGTCGCTGGCCGTCCTCCCGGTTGGTTCGATTGTTTCGCCAGATCAAAGTCTGACAACATTATATGTCCGGAGTGATGTAGCAGGATATCTAAAAACAGGGGATCCCCTGGTCATCAGACCTTTCGGCACAAAACAAATGGAGAAATGACCCACTTTCGGGCTTGAGATCCCGATAGATAAAACCCATGAGGTGCAGATACTCTAACGCTGCGGTGACCTCGGCAGCGTAAAACCGCGCGGCTTCCTCTGGTAGGCATTTTCCAGGACGACTTTGCAGGGCCCGGAAAAACTCCCCTCCCATACAATATTCCATGCAGAAATAAAGATATTGCTCCGATTGAAATGAATGATAAAGTGTCACGATAAACGGATGGTTTGCTGTCGCGAGAATCTCCTGCTCAGTCAGAGCTCGCTTGATCTTCTTCCGCTCGATCATTTCGGCTTTTGAGAGGACTGTCCCCGCAAAGGATATGAGAAAATCGAGTAACAAGCAATAACGACGCGGCTCCCACGTCACCTTTCATAGCGTAAAGCTTCCCTGTCTTCTTCTCCCGGACAAGGTATACTTTTCCAACGTCACCACGACCAAGCATCTTAATCTTCTGGAAGCTCGATGCGTTCACCTCCACAGATCGCACCTTGATCGAGTGGCTCGAGTACGTCCTCCTGAAGGCGACTCGCCCTGGCGCATCATGTCCGAAATTGGTGCCTGTTATCCGCTCCTTGCTCTTTGCCAGAACAATATCAACTCCAGTGCTGTTTGCCCGAGTCGGCTTGGGTCTCGCCCCACCCATCGACCTGTTATGTACCGGCGTACGATGGTTCGATGAACCAGAAGAAGAAGTATCCAAGGATGTGTGCCCGTGGTCCGACGCTCCTTGTTGCCCGGGGAGGGGTGGGATGCCAGGAGACAATAAACCGTCCTTCGTTACCGTAATTGCCGATGTCGATCGGGAACCGAGCGCGAAAAGCCCCTTGGTGTTCGGAGCTGATGCCACCCGACGAATGAATCTACTGGCAGATTTCTGAAACGGGAGATTGGCTGATCGTGTCTGTACTATAGGTATCGGCTGAGTGACGCCCTCGGGATGTAGGCGATTTGGTGAGCGATCCCGACCAAGCATACTCCACTGCTTGTCTAATTTCGTCTTTAATAGGGACTTGGACGACTTCTTGTTTAGGGGTGGAGGTGGCCGCGTATCTGGCGACCATAGCTGGGAAGTGGAGTAAGCGGGGGTTACGCTTCCGCTGGACAACGGTGGGGGCCTCGAAGACAGCGACGCGGGATTAGAGATGGAATCACTGGACTGGGTGGTTGAAGAGGCGGAATTGGAGGAAAACCTGGGCTCGGTGGAGATGACGGAGGGAGGAGTAAGGACAGGGAGTTGGCTCTGAATATTGGTGTCCACCGACAGCACGGAAGAGCCGCGCGTGTTGGGTCTTTTGGAGGACGTGCCAGCGAGCTTAAGAATGGATTTCCAAGAGGGCGTGGAGGGCGCAGACGGCTGACCACTGCCAACATCACCAGGGGTCATCGTCGAAGGCATGACTGATTTTTTTCCGTAGGGGTGGTAAGAGGACCAGTCAGTGGGGGATTTCACGCGCAGTTCCAGGTCTTCCTCAACGATGCCTCAAGCAAGTGGCAGCGAGTCGGCTGCGAACGAGTTACGGACCTGGAAGGAGTGGGAGAGCGTCTGAAGTTGTTAGGCGTCGGTGTACAAAGGCGGATGCAGCCAATGACCGCCGTGGGCTCAGTCGCTTATAGTCCGCTTAGGTAAGCTCATTTCCTTATCTGGCGCATCGGTTAAAAGCGCGTGCTTGAGCTTTGGCCACTGCCTTCGTCATCATCACCTTGCGCTTCAGTGTAACTCGACATTACGACCCTTGTGACCGTGTGTAGGGACTGGGTTACTAGTTTATAAAGCGTTCAGTGCATGCGGCGAAAAAAAGGAACGTTCTTCGGCAACTTCACAGGCCCCCTGCCATCTTATTATCTCCCCCGTTACGTTTCACTTCGACTAGTCGTTTTACATAGAGGGTGACCGCCTCATGCAAGAGTAAAGTGAGGTAGATCACATTACTCATGACTAACCCGCTTCGGGCAGGGTGATCTCGCCCTCCGAACATTCGCCTTTGCTGACGCTGAATACTGGCATTAATCCCAAGAACACGGCTTTATTCCTCTCCGCAGTGCCCTGACATCGCCAAGCGACTCCTTTTGGTCATTAATCCGTTAGTCCACATTTTTCGGCGGGCGGGGCTACCCCAGATCCGTCAACCTTGGATCATCAGGTCATCGCGGTCTTTTTGCGACAAGATTGACCTAACCGGACCACGTCTGCTACCTTTGCCACTTCCACGACACCACCAGCTTGACACACATTTAAGGAGCCTCGAGGCCGTCTGACTCGTTGTACAGGCAAAGCTTCAAACGAGCTTTGCCGTTGGACTGTGTTTGAGATCGCTCAAGTCCTTCGATCGGATGGAAGCCGCGATCACCGCACGGGTTTGCGCGCCTTACAGGGCGGATCCATCCGCCGGAGGGGTGTTTGGTCAGGGAGGCCAATGCGAGACAGGTCACCAGAAACCTTACCACTGACAACCGCTCAAACCACGCGCTCTTCACTATCAATCATTGCCCCCGATGAAAACGTTCGGCCTTTTGTTAGAGATCGCGGTCAGGCAGCGAGCGGGGACCACCCTGGAAGATTTCATGCGAAAAGATGCCTAAACCTTACACCGCGGTTAGTAGAGTGAGTCCTGACGTCACCGCGGAAAAGTGTTATCCTGGTTCTCTTTGGAACACACGACCCGACTGCATTGACCACGAAAATTTGTAGACATCTATTGCGTGATTGTTCAGCTAAGTTGGCCGTTGTTCACTTGACCGACCAGTTGTGGCCAGACCCGGTGCTAGCCTCGATTGAATACACTAAAGCCCTCCATAAATTGAAATCCGGAGCGATCGCGGATCATGACTGGAATATAGGATTCCAGAAGTGCAGGCATATAACCCATAAATACGAGCTGTTGGGACAGTTTCTGCATTGTGCCGTAGTACCCAATCTCATGCGGTATGGGGCGAGACGATCACTGGGTGGCCGTATTGTGGCCCGGAGAGGTGAAGTGTGGACGTTTCCGACGATCCTCGTTCAACCGTCGGCATACGTCATGGCCCGGAGGATGCAGCAATCAGTACTGATATCGATGGGGGGAGAGATAACGGTTGTTCCACAATCACGGTGCGGGATCCCGGACTCCCAAGGGTGAGCGTCCGATGGTCTGACCGTCACACCCGCCCACATCCAAAGCTCTGAGGAAAACGGGAACCAAATAACCCTCCGCCGGTTCATCAAGCCCCCCACAGGAGTAAAGTACCTTTAGAGCTCGGGTCAATCTGTCACCGCAGAATGACTATTCAATAGGGACAACGGACACAGGGATCATGCAGGCGCCCAACAGCCACGGTTAGCACCCGCCACAGGTAGACCCGGAGTGTTCCAAGTAAACTTACCAAGGCGTCCAAGATACACGAGTACAGAGGGGATTGAAGCTTGGAGGGTCACGAGTCCGGGCCTCAAGGAAGAATTGGATAATAGCCAAGTCAGCCTATCGATCCGTGCTATCGTGAACGTTCCGGTACATCCCGCACTCCCGTAAGTCAAAAGAAAATCTTCTCGGGGCACGCAGTATCCAAGTGCGCAAAGAAGCAGGGCAAGAGGTATTAGTAACTGGGATCAGGCTTCTCCACTCAGCCACGGGATAATCTAACCGTGCGCCCTTCGCTTCCTGCGCGTGACATAGAAGCCACAATACCAGATCTCCGTCAGATTTGCGCCCTCTAAATCGCACAGGCATTGCGCGATGATTGTGTCCTCTGAAGAACGGGAGTCGTGGGTGGAATCCGATCGACACGGAGCGTGCCACGGGCCCCGGTGTCACATAACGGAGCTTCGGCTTCCACGTGGCCAAAAGGCAGCGCACCGGCAAGGTTTGCGGGAGGGATACGCCATTGGGTAGGGTTGGCGTTCTATGTCAAGGTAGATAGCCCAAACCGCATCTCTGGGTAAAATGGAGTTCTGCAAAGCACACACAGACGACAGGAACGCTTGGAGGCCAGTCCAAAGAAAGCTATCCCTCTCAAAGCGAGAATCCGTAGAGATGGGGGGCGCGAGCGGTTCGCCGCTCCACTTGTAGTCGGAATAGGTAGGGTTGCTTGGAATCCTCCACAGGAAATATTTGTCCGATACTCTGCGCCCCGTCTGTGCCCTTAACCGCAGTGTGGGGGGCGATGCCGGTGTGGATAGCTGGACAGCAGTAATGTTTCGAAAGCTTGCTGAGTCCGTGCCCAAGAGGCAATACGAACGCCGCCCATGGGATGTCGAGAGTCCTTAATTAAATGAGCGTAAATCTCCCAAACATTACAAGCCGATGTTTCACGGGCACGCTTAGATGTCGTTGCAGATTGACGTGTTCAACCCACTGCGCCCGGTCCGAAGATAAGATAAGAAACCAGCAATGTCGATCACTGAAGATGGACGAACTATCGGCTCCCAATGTCGGGATCTAGAATAGAATTTTAGGAACAGTGGAGATGAATCCAAAGCATCGCGATGAGCTTCTAGCCGCTCGCAGGATCTCCCAAGCATTGCAGGGACATCACGGACCTGAGAATGTGTGCAACGAGGCTTAGTTCAATAAAAAAAACATGAGTCAGGCTGGAATTGAGCCGCAAGAATTTCATAAAAATACCATCGGCGCTGGGCTGTGCATAGGAAACGGCACTTGATGAGTCTTGCTCGCGTGGGGTGGCCAGCTGATTCATGCCATAAGTCCAAGCACCTGGCAGGGGATTTCCGAAACATCAGGTATCATAATCGCAGTCTCGGGGTATTAGAGACGGGTCGTCGTCCCAGATGTTCGAGATGGAACGGGAAAACTCGACCAAGATGAATCGAGCGTTTGAGGTTTTCGAGTTCAATTACGAATACCCGAAGGGACGAGTAGATTGGGTTGTGGTGTTGGCGTGTTCCGCGCATTTGGCCAGCCCTGAGCCGCACGTCGCTTCGCCACTGCTTTGGTTCGCCAGAGCGAGTGGGTTTGACGCTCTGGCCGTGACGGATCTAGGGCGCTGGCTCGGTGATCCAGTGTAGCAACTAGGACAGAACCCTCCCCTCCCCGATGATGGCGGTAAACTGGGGTCAGCGTCGACAGCGTGATGCTCGGTGGGTGGTTTCGCAGCGCAAGCAGGCAGAGCAGAAGTAAGATTCCGACATTGGTTCATGTGTACTTCGTATCAGTTGTCGTGACACAGATAGCTCATTGTACAATTATAGGGTCCAGATATTCCTATAGATAATCCACATGACATTGGACAGCGCTGGGCGGTGGCGGCGGCAGGATCAGGTATGTTTCGGGCGTCAAAGTTGGTTTGAGAGCGTCGTTTCTCGTCTCGGGGCGCACAGAGGAGGTGCCTCTGGTTGGTTCGAAGCGAAAAGGCACGGGTCGGGACCGCAGGAGTCGTGAGACGACGGTTGTGGTTTGCAGCCGTGGGAAGGAATGGAGAGCCAGATCTTGCGCCAGCGCTTGACCGGTCCGCCGAGGTCCTCGGATTACTTACAAGTCGCCTTCAACAAAACACGCGCTCCGCTGGCTTATATCTGATGATACATCCTGCCCGTTGAATCCGCCTGCTGCTTTTCGGTCCGCCATCCTGTATTCACCGTCTTCGACTCTTCATTCGGGCATCTGCAACATCCCGAAGAACCCGGCAGCACGACTCTTTAAAAAGGCTGTGCACCGAATAGCGGCCCTCCACTTTCATGTCTGGCCGAGCGACTTCCGACGGTGAAACTAGTCCACTGCTGGGGCACCGGAGGACCGAATCGAACCAAACACTAGTGACTGGCGAGAACACCCCGGAGGGGAACAGCAAAGGGGCTCCTGGAGTGTGTCTCGTGTGGATATTAGCGGCATTATGGTCTGCCGTGTTTCTGGGTGCATTGGATGGTATGTTATCCCGCCGGTTGGTACAAGACATACCTCTCATCTCTGCAACCACAGGAACGGTTGTCGCAACTTTACTCTCTCCTATAGGTGCACATTTCAATCGATCGAATCGATCGTCTTACATCGGGACTGCGTATTTGCTTTCCGTATGCTGCTTCACGCCATTGTACGGGAGACTATCGGACATTCTTGGACGTAAAGGAGCAATGCTTCTGGCACTGTCGTTGTTCGGCTTGGGGACATTACTGTGCGGTATCGCACCATCGATGAACGTCCTCATTGCTGCACGCGCGATCGCGGGCATGGGGGGTGGCGGGTCAGTACTTCAGTCTCATGTCGTTCGTTGTTGATCTGAATGCCTTCGTTCCCGTTCGCAGAGTCATGACTGGTCAGTGGAATTTGCGAGTGGATAGGGAACAAACCGAGTTGATGCATCATCATCAGTGTCATCTATTGCCGTTACGGACCTGATTCCGCTGTTAATACCTCATCTTTCTCACTTCGGTCCCATCTCTGACACAATATTCTAGAAAGAAGCGGGGTCTGTATCAAGGCCTGGCTAACATGTACGAAGGTCTCGCCCTGTACACATACACCTACTAACTTTTTACCTAGCCTCTTTGGCGCCGGCGCCGGTCTCGGTGGACCATTAGGAGGGTTGCTCAACGACCAGTTTGGTTGGTATGTCTGCTTTCCAGCAGGTCCGCGGATCATAGCCTAATGATTCCATTGTCAGGAGATCAGCGTTCCTGTTCCAGGCAAGTAATGTACAGCCCCGAGTCCCCAACCACTTATCTTCAATCGATCACAGGTCCCCATCCTGGCATTATCGATGATACTGATATCGGTCAAAGTCAATATACCGCTCCCGGAAGAAGTTCGCTCCTTGTCCCTTCGCACCAAGCTTGCACGAATCGATTTCCTTGGATCGCTGACGCTCGTCCTAACTGTGGGATCCTTGCTGCTCGGGTTATCTCTGAAATCGACGGAGGAACTTCCCTGGTCACACCCTCTGATATGGGGTCTCTTATCCGCTAGCAGTCTGTGGGGAGTCATTTTCCTTGTAGTTGAAATCAAGGTCGCCAGGTATCCTGTGATGCCTCTCCGACTTATCAAACAACGGACACCCCTTGCAGTCTCATTGGCTAATTTTTTCGCGAACGTCGCCGCGTTTTCAATGTTGTATAACGTTCCGCTGGTGCGTAGTTAGGATCTGCTCACTCACATTGTGGTTCCTAATTTGACCCCCATTTCCACAGTACTTTTCTGCTGTGCGATTGAATTCATCCACCGATGCAGGACTCCACTTATTGCCACACTCGGTATGGCGATTTAACTCCCCCAACAACATGAGGCTTACTTTTCGTTGCCATCAGATCGCTCTTTCCAGCGGGAGTTTGTTCGCTGGATGGTAAGCTGATGTCTGACGGCGTTTACCGGTTTGTTTCCAACACCCTCTTCCACAGGATGATGCGCAGGACCGGTAAACTTCATACCTTGACCTTGGTGTCCGTGTCGTTCGGTATCATCGCAAGCGTGTCGGTTTCCTTGTGGAATTTTAATACGTCGGAGTTCCACCTATGGCTGGATTTGATCCCCCATGGTTTTGGAATTGCAAGTATGATCACTTCAACACTAATTGTAAGCTTTCGCGGTTCTCGGTGATTCTGTCGGACCCCGTTTTCTTACCCCAGGTATGGCTACAGGCCATGATAGCAAACGTAGCCAGGGAGGATATCGCCGTTGCCACGGGTATCACCTATCTTTTCCGGACGACTGGTCAAGTGCTCGGGGTCAGCTTGAGCGGGGCGCTTCTTCAGGCCATCCTTACAAAACAGCTTCGGAAGCGGATCACGGGACCCGAGGCTTTCGAGGTTTGATCCACTTCCTTAGCAGTCACCCGCCCGTCCACCTGACCCTCGAGCACTACCACCGCAGATCATCGAACGGATTCGCCATAGTACCACAATTATTCCGGGACTACCAACTCACCTTAGGGTTGCGGCCGTCACCTCATACGCAGACGCTTTGAGGGCAGTGTTCATGTGTCAGGTGGCATTCAATATCCTGGCCTTCGTGTGTTGCATTCCAATCCAGGAGAATCCGTTACCGTAAGTACTTCACCTTGTGGTCCCAAGTAGACGGACATTAATTAGGTCCCAGGGCCACCATGGAGGAGCAAGAGAGGTTGTATCGAGACCGACAAAACAGACAAAACCAAAATTCTCAGAACGAATCGGGTGCCCCGTAGGTCCCTTGCCTGCAGGCGCGCGCAGAATAGAACATCAGACAGGATACAATTGAAATGGCTATCTCTCGTTCGCTTTCGCGCTTTTCTATCGTTTTTATCACGTTTTTATCGCCTCCACAACGCGTAATCGTTTTGCATCCAGCAGCACATCTCATTTTCACAACACACACCCTCTTCGTGCCCGTCCATTTCAAGTCATGTATTACGCTGGTAGGGAAGATGCTTTTTATGGGAGGAGCGAGGTTCTGGCGTGCCCTCTTGGGTTATCTACGGATACACAAAAAATTTAGTATACCCTCATTGTCTGGGAGAGGTGGTGGTGATAACGATTGTACGCAAAACAGTTCTGCAACTGCTTATTCTGGCCAATGCCCTGTAGGCGTAGGTCGCGTCTCTTGTATCCATCGTCTCTGTTTCTTCTCTACTACTTGAACGGTCGCGTTCTTCCTTCCGGTACCGTCATCCTCCGAATCTAGGTAGGCCCTTCGATCGTGTCTGGCGGGGCAGGGGAGACCGTTAGAAGTTGAGACGGTTACGACAGACGCGAAGAACGTGAGGGCGAAAAGGTAAGAGACGGCTTTTCGCCGTTTGGGAGTGCTCCAGTGGATGAGTCGAGCTACTGTCATTTGCTTGTGGGTTGGGAATTGAATTGAAAAAAAAAAGCGTCGGATCCGTCGGGTAATGCCAAACGGTTGGAGAAGACACACGACCCGGGAGCCACGAATGCAGCAGGGGATAAGAAGGACAGGTTGAGTTCGTTTCTTCCCGAAGGAACAGTGTAAAACGATGGCGTTACCTTAATTGAAGCGGAAATTTAAGAAAATGGCATATCCCAGCCTCTCTCGCTGTTCAAAAGGGGGGTTCGTTATAACGAACGATTGGCCAAGGAAGAAGTGGCCAAACGTCGCGCGCAGACGTGGTTTCGGAGTTGGAAGAGATGAGGGTTGGAACGGAAGACGCAAAAAGGGATCGGGATCGGCGCGTACCGCTTGCCTGAGTCCGTACCTCCCTCGAACCCAAACCTCAAACTCTCTTCGCGAGATCCCTTCCTCCTCCCCCTCCTCGCGCCCACTCCCACCGACGAGAGGGCCATGACAAAAATAGGAGTCCTTCGCGATATCAAGGCCCGCAAGGGCGTAGCCGCCAACGAAATCGCTCGCCGAGCCTACCTCTACGTAGCTCGCAACCAAACCCTCCCTCCCCAAGTCCGCTACCAAGCCCAGCTCCAACTCAACACATTCGGGAAATACACCCGCCCCACTACCGTCAAAAACCGGTGTACGGAGTCTGGTCGTGGAAGGGGTATCATGAGCGAGTTCGGTCTCTGTAGGGTGCGCATTTCAGTTTCCCATTGCTTTCTACCCTTAATTCTGACATCGGGTTTTAGTTCCAGTTCAGGCTGAATGCCTTACAGGGTCTAATACCGGGAGTGAAGAAGGCCTCCTGGTGATCCCATAGCGATCCAGACAGCATATACTTCTCCCTCGATACATTACAAACATAACAATTATCATGTGTTGCGAGAAACTACCACCTGCGCGACCACCGTCACCAGTCTCTTGCAGTACAGGCGTTTTCACCCGTCGTTATGGTCGTAGGGTTCATGATGCATGCTCAGTAGACTTGGCAAAGTCTGCAACCCTGAGTTCTGGGTCACCCCGTTCTCGTCGCCAACGGTTCACCACTTCAACAGTCTGCGTGTCAACAAGCAAGCTGTAAAATGTTTTGTCATCAACCTTGGGGTCTTTACACACACAAAACCCGGGCTCACTTGTAACGTCTGAGCCATTTTTCCTAAGCGTACGCAGAATTTCAGCAGGGTGCGAGCTGGTTTCACTGGTATAACCTACCGAGATTTCCCAGTTCGCGTGGTTGAGGATTTCATCTCCATGGATCTTCACCGACAACCTGTAGTCGTGGAGACAGTCCACGAGATCATAGCGTCCTTTCATTCGTTGGGTCAGCCACCGCGGGCAAGGAGAAGGGTGAGGTTGGTACCTCGGTACATAATCATCCGATCCCTGATTTCGGGATGCAGTACAGCATCAATTATACTCTCTAAAGCATCTGTGAGTTTCAATCAGCCGAGCAGGACGGATGGTGTATACCATGAGGCATTGTCCTGCGAGGTTCGGTCAGAACGACGCTCGCTTGTAAGCCCACGAAGACAGACGAACCTTTGTAACAGCGTTGGACGGAGTGAAGCAGGTAAGCAATAGGTGTTCACCCTCTTGTAATTATCCAAGTGATATCTTTCGTGGCGGGTCAGTTCCCGTATGTTAGAAACGCAAGCATCTGCGCGTACGCGATTAATTTCCCAGCTTCCTCACCCTTGGGATCAAACGTCTCGGTCCCCTCGGCGGTCTCCGCAGTTGTCATTGAATTTTGATTGATCCTTGGCGGGGGTAAAGAGAGAGAGACTGAATCAGTGGGATCGTTCGCAGGCGACTCCAAACCTAGCCCGTGTAAGAAGGATGGAGTTGAACCCGAGCCAGCCGATGTGAACGGGACGTTGCCGGAACCTGACGCGGGGTATGTCGGTTGAGAAGCAGCACTTTGGGGTGTCATGAACACGGGCGTGTTGGCGTTGGTTTGTAGCAGATCATTGAACGCGTTTCCGTTTGAAGGGACTGAATTACCGAGAACGGAAAATCCACTCGAGTGCTCTTCGTCCGCCGTCATACTCCTTTGTCGTTTCTGGCGATTGGAACTTGGATCGTCTGCAGCACGTTTACGAGAGTTGGCAGCTGGTTGTGAGGTCGAAGCTCCAGGCTGAGGGGTTTGACTTTCACTTTTGTGTTTCTGGAAGCTCTCCCAGGCCGTGTCGGTCTCGGCGCGGTTTATGTAGTTTTCAAAGTCGTTGGGGTTCCAACCGAGTTTGGGTAGCACTCCGCCTGCGCCTTCGCCAATGAAAGCGCTCAGACTGCGGAGGAGCCCACGTAGCGTGTGGTTTTCGACCATGAGATCTAGACCCGTTTCGAATGACGAATGTAGGAATATGCGGCGAGAGACGACGAACCTTTGAGGATCTTGCGCATCTCAGCGAGTGCGGCATCTTTTCCACCAGAAAGGATCTCGACGGATGCTTCAAGATCGCGGATCTGACGAATCCAGAGATGTCAACCAAACCATCGACTTTCAGCCTGTCCCGTCTTTGCGGGACCAACGGGCACTGAAGAAGCACGTACTCGCTGCTGCTTCCTCAGACGAAACTCGCGTTGAGCTATGCGGTTCTGGTCGCGCCTAGCAGCCTGCGAGCTGCAAAATGATCCCGGAAAAAACGAGAAGGCGGGGCAACGTAAGCACGGTGACCATGAGAGCGGGGGGTCGGAGAACAAAACTGCTTCAAAACAACGAGAAATCTGAACGTACTTTGGGTTCTTCTTCCGACCTGGTTTCGCCGAGCCCGTCCCTTGTTCTTCGTCAGAGCTGTGATAGTTCTGTTTGACGAGACCCCCCACTTCAGCATCACGAAAGTTGGTGTTATGTAGGGTTGGTTGTGTACGAACCTCGTCCTGTTCCTGCGACTCGCTCCTGTTTCTCGCTTCTGTGGCTCCAGTCATGGTGTGTATGGTATAGGTATAGGGTCTTGCCAGCGAAAGATTCCTTGGGAGGCGGACGGGGATGGTTGTGTCAAAGTTGCTGACGCACTCGCCTAGTCTCGAGTGACGAGCGACCCACACACAAATCCGATCACCGCGACCCGGAATTTCCCATGCCGGGCGCCGGCTTTCATCGATCGGTAAGCCGAAGGAGATTACGAGCAAAACCTGGATCCCTGCCGTTCGATGCAATTTCTTCCCAGAGTGCTGTTACTGCATGAAACTCTACTCCAACTCCTCACGGTATTCGTTTCCAAAACGCGTGTGGTGCGCGATAGACTGGTGTTGATGAGTTTGTAAGAACGCGGACTGGTTTGAATGTGTGGGAACTCCCTGCGCGATCAGGTCTTGGTCATCGGTCCTCACGGTCTCACCTGAGGACATGCCATCCGATGCTGGGATACGGGGGTCAGTTCTTCCTTTTGTATAGGCTCTTGAGCTACATCGTGAAGGCTTTTGCTGTCCGTATTATTCAAGGGGATGCGCTCAAGATCTTCGTTACATTCCTACCGTTCCTTGTGCCTGTGATGCTGTCGGGTTTCCGGTCCCCGGGTCAGTCCCAATTGTCATGCCTTTTGTGTGGCTGTTCCTTCTGTCCATTGTAACGGGGTCATCGACTCTCTCTGTCGATTCGATCCAACGTCAAACCCTGGTTTCGATGAGAGCGGATCCATGTGCCAGGAACCGTGTGACTCTCAGGCCAGGGTCTCTCGAAAGTGCGTCGTTCATCGAAACCGGATACGTCCCATCATTTGACGTGCATTGTGGTATCAGGGCGCCCGTTGTCGTCGACCTTATTTTTTTTTTCGACGAGCCGGGACTGGGTGGAGACGTCAGGAATCCAGGGCAACCCATGATTCGGTGGGCACAACCAAATTCCAGGCGATCACGAGGTCAATTATGGGCGCAACTGTGCAACGGGTGTGTTTAAAGTGCCTGTGCAGGCACCGAGGGGCCCGAGCGAGGACAGCCGTCCCCAGGCCATCAGACCGTAACCTTGTCGGCGGGATCGTTCCCCAGATCTCTTCGCCGATGCGAAAGTGGCAAGTCAAGACGCCCGTTTTTATGTATATCTGCGTATCGGAACACTCAATACCTGCGCGACACCCGAACCGCCGGTCGCTGTCATTTGTTGCACGCCCACCTCGGATGCATGTAGGGAGGCCGCATCGAGTGGAAACCTGCGGTTGCAAACTGGGGATGGCCATGCCCAGGGCAGCCAACTATAATATACCATTTGCAGGACCGTGCGTGGCCTCATACAAGAGTGTTTGGCTCTGCAATGCACGGAACACGTCCCGTACCTGAGGCCTGAGATCTGAGAGAGGTCAAAGCACTGACATGAAGATCTCAACGGTGGGAAACACGTTGGGTTGCGCGGGGGTTATAGAAACGACATTGCTACCGAAGTAAAATTTACTCCAAGGACCAAGCATGCGCCTGGGTTGTTTTGGGATAAGTGACGGGTTTCCGTTTCGTTGGTCCCAGTCGCCGGGACGACGCGGTCACATAACACGAGGGGTCCCGGTGGTCTTCTTTCTACCTCGCTTCGAATTGGACCACTGCGGGTTTGGGGTATTTCGGGGAACAAGTGGTGGCGCGTTAGCAACCGTCAGCCGGTCTAAGCGGAAGAGAGAGAAAAAAAAACTTACTCCTCTTGGTGCGTTTCTTGTACATGATTCGGTGTCCGCACTCTCTGCAACGGATTGGTTCACGGGGTCTGATCTCGTTTTTCGCGCCACAATCTGTTTTGAAGGAAGGTTTACTATCGTACAGGAAGGAATGTGGGGGCAGCGTGCACCTGCACAGAGGTACTCCATTTCGAGCCTTTGGCCCATGTAAAGAGAGGCGCCGGGCTGGGAACTTGCAGCCGGCTGTTGTTGATTCATGATTGATGGGAGGAAGAGGGAAAGAGATGATCTACGGAACTGTCGAAGGGGAGAGAGCCAAGGGACGGAGTTGTCTTGCCGACCATACTTACCTCCTTATCATCCCGCCGCTCTCCCAGGCGATCCACTGCTCCGAATGGCGACCGACACCTGACGACGCCCATCCGTTTATAAGCAACAATTTTATCACCCCCTCCCTCCCTTTCCCAAGGTCGCTCAAGGCACCGATCTCCCATCCTCCTCTTCCCTCGCTGCGAGCAATGACTGCATTGCCTTCTTTCGTCGAACTCATGGCGTCTCTCGGCCTTGACAACAAGAAGTCCTCGCCCCCTCCCGCCCAGGAGCTTTCCTCTCCCGCCATCGTCGTCTCGTCTGAGCACGAACCGACCCAGGAGCACATCTCATCCAGGATCCGTGTCGTCAGGTATTCTCCCTACAGCGCGCCCATCGTGAGTGTGGCTGCTCACCATCGATCGAACTTACTCATCCCTACAACGTGTCCCCCAGTCTCATTCCCATCGAAGGAGTGCTTCCACGCTTTCTAACGATGGAACAGACTCTGACCTCCCCAACCGGGTGCGTTTTCGTGATCTCGGATCTTTTTTTTTTTTTTGTCGTTAACACATCCTCATAGACCAACTCCACCTCGCCTCGCCACAGGCCTTGCGCTTTGAAGCTTGGCCCCGAGTCAAGGCACAGGCATGTAAATGACCCAGAATCATCCGCGAACATGCCCATCTCCACCTTCGTCCGAAGGAAGACACCCACCTCTTCACCCGTTTCTCCAACCTTCGCTCACCGGACCCGCAGACGTTCCCAGAGCCCCACCATCAACCCAGTCTCGCTTCCCACTCTCCCCCCCGTTTTTGTCTCGCATGTTCCCCACAGGAGCAACGGATCGCCCATTTCTTTTTCCCCTTCCGAGTCTGATGAGAATAGCTCCGTCTATCCTCGCGCCGAAAGGCTAACGCCAGATTATTCCTTCGCTGAGGACCGCCATGATACCATCTCACCTTTTTCCGGTGACAATTTGGTACAAGACGCAACCCCTCGATGCGTGTCACCTCTCGCCTGATTAACCTCATGTACGGTCTTCACATCCCACACACCCTCCCTCCTACACACTATTGGACGTTGACCCTCGGACATTCTTTTGTTTTCTATTGCTGTTGGTGATTATTGATGGACAATCTCTCCGGACTCGACTATCTTCTCGTCAAACTCCAGTACACTCTCCTTTATGTGCTCCCCATCAATCGACCTTGACACGTTGATTTTGATTATCCCGCACGCCCGTTTGACACCATTTGTCTCCCCTTTTTTCGTTTTGTCTCACTTTCTTTCTCGTTCCTCTATATAAACTCTCCTCACATCCTCTCACTCCTCTCATTATCCCATCGCGTTCCGCTGTACTCCTGCAATCGCTATCTCCCCTCCCTCCTTTATCTCACCTGACAAACATCACACCCTTGCAGATGATCTTGGCGTTGTGTTCTTTTGCGTCCATTCATTTATTTTCATCATCCACTATATCTATATCCTCCGCCGTTTCCCATGCTCCTCGCTTGGAGGCCCCGTTATTCCCGCGCCCGGTTGGGATTCACGGGCCGCCTCGCGGGTGTTGTCCACACAACGAGAGGATGTATGGTTGCTCCACTTTCCTGGAGTTCCGAATTTCCCCCCTCTTCGCCTCGCTCGGTTTCGGCATACTTTGTACAATTTTCAGCAAAACATTGTATGATCCTGTTTTCTCCCACGCACACATCGCAACCCCATATTGCTATGGCCACCATATGCATGGTGACGTTGGCAGATGATCGAACTGACGATCATCTCTGTCGTTTTTGAGTCGCCCCGGATGGTTGGCGGGCTGAAGGTTACGTTGATTATTTGTTTTTATTGAGGTGTGTGTGGTGCGTATGACCCAGCCGGTACCGGTGACCACTTGAAGTAAGTCAAAGTTTGACTGAGTTCTGCTCCGCCGCAGAAGCACTGGGATAACCTCGTGCAGTTAAAAATGTGACGAGCGGAAGAGGATTTGACATCACTTGGTGGGGGCTAAAGCGGATCTTCCGCTTGCACAGCTTTCCCGGACTTTGTCGCTTCCGACGAGGCTCCTCACTGGTTCGCCCAGAGCCATCCCGGCAGTCTAATCGCTCCAAGGGTTGTATAGGTAACTGTCCCTCCCCCACGACGCCGAAACCATCAACCCCCTTGTTGTTGGGGCGGGGCGCGGGAACCATGGAATTTTCTCAACAGTGCGACCCCGCCTCAATTCCTCTACAGAGGTTTGGATGGGTGGTCCAGGCGACAAGTCTTCAGCTTCAGCGCCGGCACCCAGTAGCCCTACGGGTGGGAAACAGGGCGAACTGTCTTGCTTGTGTGTTGTATTCACGGAACGTCCCCGAGGATGCCGCCTGTGTTGCGCTCACGGACTCCTGTATTTGTGGTTGTGATGGCGGGACCTGTTTTCCGCAGCGGGGGAATACATTGGTGAAAGGACCGACTCTCTCTCTCTCTCTCAACCACAAGAGATGGTACCATTCACAGCACACCAACCTTGACGGAAGAGATGACATGTTCGTCTGTTTCAAGTCCTCTATCTCCATCAGGTTTGAGGTGCGTCTAACTGTACCAACGCGATCCAATGATGGTCTTGATTTTTTTTATACAGTGGCCGCCATACGACAAGTGGACAAAGCAGGTCGGTGCCAGCTCCCACCTCTCATTGCATGGGCCTTGATCGGTCCCATAGATTCGAACGTTGACTTTGCGGAAGAAACCTGATCACATTACCCGTGCAAAGCTCGCTGCCGAGGTGGAGAAGAGGATGAAAAGCTTCTTTGAGGTAGCGCCTAACATGTAGCTCAAGTGGCAGCATGCTGACCCTCGAACTGAATCAGGAAACGGTAGTAACCCAACCCCATCCGGAGTATCTTGTCCAGCATGCAATTGTTGACCTCGACCACCTGGAACTCGTTGCCCTCGAGAAAGTCGCCAAATCTTCATTTATCCCGCACTTCCATTTGATTGCTCCATCGTCGTTGTGAAAATATCGTGTTTCTCTCTGTTGCCTCGGCCGTCCGACACGTCCAACTGTAACCAAGAAAAGGTGGTAGAATTGTCTCCTGTTGCATTCCACAAACTTACACGGGGGCGGCGATCGAGCGGGTCAGCGGGCTCATAGGAGGTTACAGGGGAAAGGGACCATCCTATATGAAGTGGTGTATGCGGAAGGCGGATGATATGCGCTGTTCAGGGGATTACACTGCCCGTGAGATTACCACAACTCAGGTAGAGTTAGGATCCTCGTTCCTCGGGAATCTTCGATTTTGTGAGCTCCGAAGTGGTTGTATTCCAGCAAATGTGGTCGGAAAAGCGATGTCTCCCTCTAGCGAATAACCTTCCAGCATCAACGAGCCAAGGGGAAGATGAAAAGATACCCGAACAAATTGGATCAGACCACATCAACGAACACATCATTTATACGTCCCTCCCCGAACGTCGCCTTCATATTACCCATTCACGCGTTTGGGTGACGGACAATCAAATCCATTGTCGGCGGGATGGTGGGGATACGAAGCTGCGTAGGAGCAACGTTTATGCCTACAACTTGGAGAAGGTCGCACTGCAAGTTTTGAATCGTCCGACATCACGCATATCTACAACCGTAGCTTGAGAAGGACCGGTTTGTTCCCAAGACAGGTACGGACAGTCGCTAGAGCAATCCGATATTTAAACTGCCAAAGACCCAATTCAACCTGGTGATTCGCCCGTATGCGCAAAAGTCGGGTAACAAGGATTTGGGCTGTGCCGGTTGTGCCTCACCATCGAATCGAAGCGTTCCGTCCGCCCTCATCTGCTTCCGCGCAGCCGTGATCAATTGCCTTACGGCGAGAGGGTCAGATGCAGTACCAATGCGTATAACGGAAAGTGGATTCCGCAGGCCCCCATCTGGGTCGGGTGCCTGGACCCCAAGCACCGGTCTAGTGGACCCAGGACGAGTGCTGTACGACGCCCAGGGGAAGGGAACAAGTTCGGTTGCCGAGGTTATAGTTATCTGATGGTAACATGATTAGGTTGGGGCAGGTTGCCATCGTCGTCGTACGCCAGAGATCGCAGCGAGGGGCACCATTACTTACGCCCCGATCTGCGAGTGTATTTGCTTGCCTTGACGGTCTGGCCGGGACCACGAGACAGGGCGGGGTCACAAGAGACTACAAATTCTGTGTCGTGGGGGTTCCTGGGATCGGCGGCGGCTGTTGTCCGCAAATCGTACCCCTGAGCGAATGACGGAGCCCGGAGGTTCGGGAACGAGGCGCCTCGAGCGACGATGATGGATGGACAACCGCAACGTGGGTCGGTGTATAAAGTTTCCAAGTTTGAGACACCGTACAAAGGCAAGTAACATCAGCGCTGCTCCCAATTGAACCTTCGATCCCAACGGTTTCAGCCGCATATCGACCGTTCCTCCGCCCTTCCGCCGTGATGAGCGGGCCACGGGTTAGCCTCGGTAGCCCGCTCCTCCTCCAAGAGATATGTAGATCTAACAAAGATGTCGGACATCCAACAAAACCCCCCAGGAAGATGACCTTGATCCGAGGTCAATCATGTTCCTCCTCTGTCAAGCCAGGACACTCGGCCTCCAGCTCCCCGACGGAAGCGTACTGCGCCCCACACCAGAAACAGTAGCAGTACGTGTTCCGTAGGTAGTCCAGGACTTGCTCCAATCGTTGCGGTGCCTGATTTTTATCAAAAGGGGAGTCAGAAAGATATCGGAAGATTAACGAGAGCGACAAGTGGTGGAAGGCACGCTACCAATGGTCACCCAAACGACATTACGAGATAGGAAAGTATGGGCGCGGGTGGTTGGCGGTCGAATCGACGGCCGACGAGGGGAAAAGCGGAAAACGACTCACACCCAACTGCAGGTAATCACCAACTTGAAGCAGCGATTCCTCTGGCCATACTGCGACAGACTCGGCAGGATCCCCTCGGTCGGCGTGCACACCAGTTCCCATGCGAAGCGGACGGTCGTCATCTTCACCTTCATCGCACCCGACAGAACCCGTGCTCAAAGGTCGGAGTGCATCGGCTTGTATCTGGGCTTTCAGACGAGCAGCCGTTGCGGCGTCAGGTCCTCCCCCCCGCGTGGACTTCGTGATATCCGAGGGTCCCGGGTCTGGAACACCTGAGGGTGAGGCTGGCAATGACTGTTCCAGGGCCTCCAATAACCCCGGTGGAAATGATTCCGGATTCTCTGGGTCAAGCCAGAATCGATTGAACTGGGTGAAGGAAAGGTAAGATAAGAGACGAGGGTCCACGAAAACGAAGTGTGCCCCTTAATGAGGCGTTCACACATACCCCGACGCCAGCCCCCGTGTCGAGATTAACACAAGTAGTCCTCGCATACCTCAGTTTGCCCTCCGCTCTCCGGTCTTCGTACTCCTTCCGCGTGCGATCCCGGAACTCGTTGGCGTTGAGGGCTTCCGATCGCTTGGCCATTTTGGTCGTACGTTCGAGCGTGCTAGGGGAAGGGGGTCGTTTCACGCCGCCGATACCGGTCTTGCCTATGGAGATACATGGGGGAAAGTGACACAGGTGTGCAAAGGCGAGAATAATCAGAGGAACACATCAGGGATTAATCACATCGCCGACGAGGAAATGTGGAGCCCACCAGACCATTCTTTGATTGGTAAAGGCTCAGCGCGGTGCTTATACGCCGCGAATGCCGAGGTTCGGGGTTCAGATGGTGGAGTCGAGCTCTCGGCCTCAGCGTCGCGTTCTCCAGCAATACCAGACATCTCCGTGGCCCGAACGCTCCCAAGATTCCCGTCGATGGAAGAGGGAGATGAACTCTCTCCGAGACTCTCTCCAAGGCTCTGCCCGGGCTTGAAACCCATCTTCATCATAATCGCCAAAGCCTTATTTTGTTTTCCACTCTCCTTAGCCTCCTCCTCAGCCTTTTGAATCAAACTGGTCTGCAAACCCTCCTCTCGTGCCTCCAACTCCATTTGCTTTCGGCTCATCTTTCGATTCTGTTCGTTGAGTAACTGGGATTGTTTTAGAGCCTGCTTCCTCCTCTCAATGTATGTTTTCGGTTGTTGAGGCTTCGAGGTCGCCTCGAGTTGTGCCAAGAACTTGTCCGAGAGATAGTCGTCTTCGTCGTCGGACATGGAGATGATAGTAGAGAGCAATGATAACCACGTGGGAGTGATCGCACAATTCGAGAAACTCCAAGTGACTCCAAAGGGTTTGCGTATGGTGCGAAGAGTTGAGTCGTAAAAGTGTCGTATATATTCAAGGTGATCCAATACGGCACAGCGGTAACGTTTTTGGCAAGTTATCGACGAATCACAAACAGAAACGGAACGCGGCACCCGGGTGTGTAACAATGAAACATAACGGTCCTGGCGTCGCCGAGGAGCACATAACACACGCAGCAGCTTGGGAACGAAAATGTAATTTCCCTGTTTGAATCTCTCCGCTTCTAAACGCAGCCGGAAAGGAACCATAACTGAGGGAGGAGAGAAGTGATGGGACAATGGACGTCAGAAGGGAAATCGTGAGTGCTGTGGGGGAGTGGGCGTTAATTGGGGGAACAATTTAGGATTCGGCGACGACAATATCATCGGGAGTCTTGTTGTCGGGGGCATCCTGCTCAGCAGCGCTGTCTGCACGAGGAGCATTGACGGCGACCTTGACGGCGATGGCACGACCGCCAACCTCCTTGCCCTGGAGAGCGTCGATGGCCTTCTTTTGTTCGGTCTCGTTGCCAACGTCGACGAAGCCGTATCCCTTGCTCTTTCTGGGCTTACCCCACCTCCTTCGAACAATGCGAGCAGAGCAAACCTCGAGACCGGCATCAGTAAAGAGAGCAGCGAGGCCGGCGTCGTCGATGTTAAAGCCGAGGTTGGCAACGAAGAGAACGGTCTTGGAGGGTTCGCCGACCGGATCCTCACCGGCGGGACGAGGGGGACGAGGGGTCCTAGGCTTGCGCTGCTTGGGCTGGGGAGCATCCTCTGCGGGCGCATCAGTTGCGGGAGTATCTGCGGCGGTCTCTCCTTCGCCAAACTTGGCCTTGTAACGGCGCTAAAGATGGGGTCAGGACGATGATGACGTGTAAGAACGACGGTGCCTACGATGGTCTTCTTCTTTTTCTTCTTGGGTTTTTCCGCCCCTTCGGTGGCAGGGGCGGTTTCAACCTTGTCGAGTGTCTCACCATTCGCCTCGGCGTCGGTGACTTCTCCAGGGACAGACTTGGGACCTCGTCTGCCCGTGGACCTCCTCTTGCTTCTCTTAGGCCTGGAATCCCTGTCCTTCTCTTCCGCTGGTTTAGCGATCTCGACGATGACCGAGCGACCGTCGAGCTCTTCCTTGTTCAGAGCCTCGACGGCCATCTGGGCGGCTTCGATGGTGGTGAGAGCGACGAAACCGTAACCAGCAGAACGACTGCCATTGCGAGACCTGCGCTGAATGACCTGAGCGCTGATGCTATAGATTGAAAGCGAGAAGTGAGCGGGTGGAGGAGAGGAAAGGCAAGATCGTGCTGACATGTCATCTTCAACTGGTGCGAAGAAGGCCTTCAGCCCTTCATCCGTGGTGGAATACGCAAGATTTCCAGCAAAGACCTAATTGTGAGAAGATTAAGGGGCGAGAAGGGGAGGGGGGATATTTGGGAATTGGACTACCTTGAAACCGGGGGTCACGACTGGGGTCTTTGAATCTTGAGCAACGGGAGGCACGCCGATTTCTGGGACTGGGGCGGCAGGGGCGTCAGACATTAGGAGACGTTGAGAGGGTGGGTGAGAGGAATTGAGGGTATTCGTTCAGCAGAAGAGGGTGAACCGGTTTCTTTCCTGTCAAAAACTTGGAGGTCAAAGGAGAAAAAGAGAGCGGTGGCAAGCGTGTGAAAGAGGGATTAACCGTGGGAACTGAATTCATTCTCCGACACGGCGGTTGCCATCAGGCAAGCGACAGCGTGGTACAGATGTACGCTTAGGGTCAGGAGTGTTGGTTGCTCTCCTGATCTTCCTTGCATTGCATTGAATGAAGTCTGATGCGTCGAATTCGCTTCCGCCGCTTAGTCGGTGATAAGCTTGGACTAATATGTTTGATTAGCTAAGCGAGGTTGGCCATAAAAGCTGCCCTGCCTTCAATCCCCTTTCCTTCCTCAACCTGCTCTCTCCTTCTTCTCGGTCGTCGCTCTCCTGCCAGACCACAGTCACTCTTTACCTTTCTCCCGCTCTTTAACGACCCTTTGAAGAGATGCCTGTCATCAAGTCTCTCAACATCTTCGCGCTGTCCACACTCGCTATCCTTCTCCTCTCTTTCGCTCCGTCCCAGACCCTTGCGGTCTCCATACCGTCGAACCACTTGGCCAGACAGCTTCCTAACCACCACGGCATCGCCAAGAAGAAGCGTAGTCCCCAGCGATGCAAGCCCAACCCTTCCAGCTCTGCTTCCAAACCAACAAGCACTCCCAACCAGGAGGAGCCTCCCAAGAGCGACCCTTCCTCGTCGACCACCAAGCCTCCCACGAGTGTTGAGACCACGCTTCCGACCAACACTCCAACTGGTTCCGGAAAGCTCGGTATTGCTTGGGCTATGGGGAACGACAAGAGGATTGCTTTCCTCAAAGATCCCAAGCGCGTCGGGATGTTCCACCTTTGGGACTCTGAGATCCCTTCTGCCGTCAAGGACACTGGTATTCCCGTCAGCATCATGCTCTGGGGTCTTGAACAAGACAAGATCGACAAATTCCTCGGGTTCGCTAAGCCCGGTTATGCTACCCACGCCTTCGGTTTCAATGAGTACGTAAATCTGATCCGGTTCCATTCGTCCGCCTGAATTGATCCGCTTTTGCCAGGGTTAACGAACCTGGGCAGGCCAACCTTGGAGTTGACAGGGCTCTCGATGCTTGGTATAAGTACCTCAGGCCTCGCGCTGGAGAAGGTTACACTCTCGGAAGCCCGTGCACCTCCAGTAATCCCAACGGTTTTGATTGGATGACCGAGTTCGTCACCAAGTGCGGTGCTGACTGCCACATCGATGAGATGCCCATCCACTGGTACGACGTCGAATTCGAAGACTTCAAGACCTACGTCGACAAGTGGGCCGGTTTCAAGAAGCCCCTTCGTATCACCGAGTTTGCTTGCCAGGTCTGCATATCCTTTTTCGGGGGTTGGTGTGTGTGCTAACCGCACGTACGCACCCACAGAACTTCAACGGCGCCAACCAGCCCGGCATGGACCACATCTGGGACTTCACTGACAAGGCCATCAAGTTCTTGGAGGCCGATAGCCGAGTCCTGACCTACGCTCCATTCGGTTTCTTCGGTAATATGCCCGGCGGCGTTACTGAAGATAACCGGCTCTTCCTCCAGGGCGACGGCTATGGTCTGAGCGACCTTGGCTGGAAGTACGTCAACGGTTACTAAGGGAGCCATAGCCACATTTACCCCCCGATTTGTATACCCTCGTGCCATCATTCGAAATTTCCCGCGAGCCGGTTAGAGTATTATTTCTTTTTTTATACTGTCGTCCCTCGTATCGGCCGTGGAAGGAGAGGTAGTGGTGCTGGCATTCTCTTCAGTTATTTCTTCCAGCCATCGATACATCGATATGCGTACAGCCCTTTGCATATGAAAAATGAACATCAGGATTTTTCATTTTCTTACGTCGATCTCTACTATACCGCATTTAGTGGTTCTGTCTGAAGGGCGCAGCAAGTCTGATGCTTGTCATGCGTTGAACTTTGTGATGACATTCTCAGAGGACCTGAAGGAAAGGGTGATTCCTCGGTCCCAGTGAAAAACCGGGCGAGCGGCAGCGAGCCCGGTAGATCACGGGCGACGGAACAGTCGGGGTTGCCCGGGGTTGTTGGCAATTGTGCACGAGAAAATATGTAGACCAAAATCTGGTATGCATGACTGGGAACTGCACAGGACGAGTTCGAAAATGGCAGTAGATTTCAGTTGATTTGAATAGATTCAAATATGCTTTGCAGTCCTACTGAAATCGAGAGGGAACAAGAATAATCTATTCTCATCAAGACAGGTCAAGATACATCGACTTGGATCTACATCAGCAAACCTTGATCTTGCTTATTAATTGAGGAAAAGTGGAAAAAAGTGAGAAAAAGTGAGATAAGCTCAAATAAGTGCCTGCTTTTTAAGCTAGGTCAACTCGATGGCAATTAAGCTGGAAGGGAAGTCACGAAATAAGGTCATCAGGAAACAAGTTTTTGGTGTGGGGTTGATCGGAATCTACATAGGCTCTATAGGAGCATGTAGCACATCATAGGGGGAGGGCTAGTTCTGTCATTAGCCATACCGTGTGCCGCCAAAGCCAAAATGAAGCTTTCAGCAAGATTTGAACTGGCTGACGCCCGAAAGAACCGTGGTGAATTTACCAGTTCAACCACCAAGTTTATTCAGCATTTTGTTAATGAGGTAAATAAGCGTCCAAGCCCAGCAAGATACTTGTACTTGATATAAATTGTAAATTGGCAGTTCAAGGAGATTGATGTTGGTCAACAGTTGCCACCTTGTCACTCACTTCCACTATCCCCACCTGACACACTACTGCTCTCACTGTTGTGGTGGGTGGAGCTGCACTTTACACCTCCACCTCATCATCACCCAAAGCTCCCAGGGACAAGAAGGACAAAAGAAGGGCCTTGAATTGGCCGTGGAGTTCTACACGTGTGCCATTAATGTCTCACCTACAGAGGAGCCCATATATTACAGCAACTGTGGTGCTTGT
>Ga0307517_10001626_pt1 | contig 37302 bp, 41 predicted proteins | sample 23_EM_MG_FD_194515 | JGI IMG/M metagenome (GOLD analysis project Ga0307517, IMG submission 194515) | Populus trichocarpa ectomycorrhiza microbial communities from riparian zone in the Pacific Northwest, United States - 23_EM | ecosystem: Host-associated > Plants > Roots > Unclassified | place...
TTTTTATTAAAAAAAAAAAATATAAAAAAAAAATAAAAACGACCAAGGGATCGGACCACGCTTCTCGCAAACTTCTTCCCCCCCCCCCACATTTCACATACAATCTCAACTTTACCCCGCTTTGCGTCCGGATCAAACCCCTCGCCCAGTTTTCCTCGCCCTCTCGTCGCCATGGCGGACCCCCATAATCTCCCCCCAGGAAACGCAGCCTTCGGTACGCTCTCAGCCCTCAACTCCCCCCTCCCGTCACGTGCAGGTACCCCCTCGACAGACTTCCCCGTCGAGTTTATGATGAAGCAACTCGCACAGGCGAGGAGGGCCCTCAGGCTCAGCAACCAAGACTTCCCGGATCTTAGCCCAGACGCGCAGGCCGGCACCCTCCCCAGTGAGTCCATCACGATCGTTCTCCTCTCCCTGCTCGTCCAGGGCCTGGAGACCGTCTCACATGAGCTGAGCGGGGTAACCCAGGCGGTCGCAATCATCTCAGAGGAAAACGAGAACCTCAGGGAGGAGCTCCATGACAGCTCCTCCCAACTCGCGAACCTCCCACACACCCAAGAACAACAAACCACTCCGGGGATCGCCGATCTCCAAGCATCCATACGTGACCTGTCACATCGTGTGTCAGCCTCGATCCCTGCCCCCCAAGCACCGGCCCCCCCCGCGCAAGCAAATCCCCATCCCCCTCCGACTGCCGGCCCCCCCCCTTCAAAGAAGGGGAAAGAAAGGGCACGTGCACCACCCACACCTCCCTCAGCCGCGGCTGAAGACCCTAAATACCTCATACCATTCTACGATACGAGGTTTGGCAAGGTGTTCGGGGACTCCGAGAAGTACGCCAAGCTCTATCCCAACTCATACGAGGCCGGGGAATTCCAGAAGGGGAGGTACGACCTCGACTCTTTCACCCCAGGCCACCTCCACCCTGACGTCCACCCCTCCCCCTCCTATGCGCAAGCTGCCTCCAGCTCAGGCTTGGGCGGCAAGGGCAAAAGCAGGGCTGGGAAGCCTCCTTCCCCCCAACAAGTTGCGAGTGCGACGACCCCTCCTGTTAAAAAGGGACCGCCCTCCCTTCCAGGTGCCCAACGACGGTTCTTTGCTCCTCGCCAGTCCACTTCCCCTCACCCAGACGCTCTCGCCATTGCTGCAACCTTTCCCGACATCGCCGCTGGAGTCCTTCGCGAATCAAACTGCCTCCTCCCACTTGGCTTCGCCGCTACCGTCAACCCTCGTGGCTCCGTCTCTCTAACTGTCACCGACAAAGCCACCCCCGCCGCCTCGTACGCCCCTTACTTTGACTCCCTCACCAGGGCCCTCAACCAGTCCTTCCCAGTAGGAAACAACCCCTGGTCCACCCTCGTCCTCGCCCCCACAGCCGTTCAACTAGCCATTCACGGCCTGCCCCTACGGTTCCTCCCTCAAGATGAAGAGGAACTCTTCCCATATATCCGGCAAGCAATCCTCAACGACAAAGAAACCCAGATTCTCTCACCCAGGTACCTTAACCCTAGCAGAGATTCTAGGGAGACCAAGCAGGCAACTTCTGTGGTTATCACCGTCGACCCCCACAACGTTTCGGCCCTCACTTCAGGGGTCGTCATCCTCTCTTAGAAACGCAAGGTCGAACTTGCCTTCTCCTCCTCCCGAACCTCCCAGTGTAAGAACTGCTGGAGATATGCACACGCCCATCAACGATGCCCCGCCACCCACCCCACGTGCCCCATTTGGGCGCTTCATCATACTCGCGCGGCTCACAGATGCCAGAATCCAACCTGCCCCAGGAGTGGGAACAATAAGCCAGTCCCATCCTGTTGTCCGACCTCGCCCCCCCATTGCTGTAACTGCGGTGGTGACCACACTGCCACTTTCAGGGAGTGTCCGGCTAGACCTCCCCCGCCTGTCCCCACTAGAACCAACTCGCCAGCCCCCGCCCGGACCGGTCAAGACCATATGGATTTGGCGGTCGATGGCGGCCCGACATCCACTACTCCCCCGCCCGGGGAGGGTCCTGATGAGGTGGACCTAACAACCCCCAGGCAGCCTCCCCCAGCTGGGCCATCTAGGTGCCCTGGCACTACTCACGGTTTCGGTGGTCCTCTCCCCCTGGAGGAACCAAGCCCTTCCCCTGCACCTCGCGATCGTGGGGTTCGTCCCGGAAATGATTAATCGACCCACACCACCTCACCAGGGTCAAGGGCCGGCCCCCGCACCCGCGTTGCTTTCCATCATTCAACATAACTGCCTTGGGAGCTGGAATGTTTTTCTTTCTTTGTTTGAGTCGTTCAAAGAAGCGACCACCTACCCTTCGATAGTCCTGTTACAGGATTCACCTGTTAACAAGGCTTATCTTTTTTCCTTTAGTGGTTTTAAGTCCTTCTTTCCCCCGGTTAGGAAGCCACGCGTGGCTGCCTACGTTCATATGTCTTTTCTTTCCAATTACACGGTGCTCCCCAGGTTCAAAAGGGTGGACGATGTTCTCGCCCTCGACATCTCCTCCAACGAGCCTCTCTTTAACACCGGCTTCCACTCATTTAGGGTTATTAATGCTTACTCCACCAACACTGCTGACCATAGGGTCCACTCCGTTTCCCCAGAAGTTCTTTTCCCCGATCTTGGGTTTCCCCTCCTAGTCTTGGGAGACTTCAATATCCACAACCCCCTCTCAGACCCCCAACGCCACTTCTCAGGTCGGGAAATTTCCTCCTCGACCCCCTACTTTGAGAAAGCGGCAGAGTTCGGTTTCGCCCTCCTGAATTCCCCGGGTGAGTTCACAAGGTTTCCCCTAGTGGGCAACGCTCGCCCTTCGGTAATAGATCTCGCCTTCGCAAACCCCCCCCTCCTTCCCCTAATTAAGAGTTGGGAAGCCTCCCTTCCCTCAACAGGTTCTGACCACATACCTATAACAATCACCCACGCCACGCCCTCCCTGAACCAAAAACCCCCGCGCCCGCGCTGGGCTGACACGGACTGGGAAACCCTGGGCCCAATCGTCAAGGCTTTCAGAGTCCCAGCAGCACCCCCATGCCCCACCCCCCCGCAACTGGACGAATGGATGTCAGAATCGTTGAATCTTCTGGTAGCTCTCCTCAAGGAACACACGCCCGTGTCCAGGCCTTCCCACCACTCCAAACCCTGGTGGACCCCACACCTTACTATCCTCCGTCGTGAACATCACAAGGCCCAAAGAGCGGCCAGAAAGCACGACTCACCACACACGCGGGAAGTTGCCGGCTCCTCCAAGGCGGGGTATTTCAAGGCAATCAAGGTCGCTAAAAACAAACACTGGTCCTCCTTTCTGCTGACCGCCACCCCTCAGAGCCTTTGGACGGCCAAGAGGTTCGCCTATGGGTGGGCCCAGCCGCACTTCCCCTCCCTCCCAGGGGCCGAGACCTCTCAACAAATGAACAGTGTACTTCTGGAACACTTCTTCCCCCCCAAGGAACCCTTCTCCCCGCCGCCCAGGCTCAGACCGAACAGGTCGGCACCCCCCCTAACGACGGTTGAGATAGCCGCGGCTCTCTCAAAGTGTTCCCCGACTTCGGCCCCAGGCCCGGACGGGATACCCTACTCCACCTGGAAACAGGTCAACAAAATCAACCCCTCAATCCTCCTCCACATACTTTTCCCGCTAGTCCTCCTGGGGTGCCACCCCGCGTCGCTGAAGCACTCGAAGGGGGTAGTACTTGACAAACCAGGGAAGCCCTCCTACGAATCGCCCTCCTCCTTCAGGATTATCGTTCTGATCCGAACAATCTCAAAGGTCCTCGAGAGGATGATAGCAGCCCGCCTGCTTGCGGCAGCCCGGCTAAGAGGACTGTTGCACCCCAACCAATGCGGTTCGCTCCCTGGGCTCAGCACCTATGACGCGTGCCTCACCCTCACCAACGACGTCAGGACCGTACAGAGGCCCCGTCTCAAGGTCTCCTCCCTGTTTCTGGATATAAAAGCAGGGTTCGACAACGTCGCCAACAACACTGTGGCCCGCATCCTGAGGGAAGGCGGGATACCCTCCTACCTGGTCTCCTGGGTTTGGTCCTTTCTAGGTGAGCGAAGCTGCACCCTGGTTTTCCAGGGGGCACCAGGGACCCCAGCCCCAGTCAACATCAGCGCCCCCCAGGGCTCTCCGATCTCCCCGCTCCTCTTCCTTCTCTACGTTGCGCCACTGCACTTCGGGATCCCTCGGGGCCTGATGATATCGTATGTGGACGACTTCGCCCTCACAGTGGCTTCCCTTTCCTACCGTGGCAATATCCGCAGGCTCCAGGAACTGTTCGACAAGCTTGAAAGAAAGGCGTCCCGTTTAGGCGTCTCCTTCTCGGTTGCGAAGACAGAATTGATCCATTCGAGGACCCCCAGCCAGAGCAACTCGCCGAAGTGCATCGCACCCATCCAGATCAGAGGGGAATTGTTTCACCCTGGAAACTCCATCCCGTGGCTCGGGTACTGGTTCACCCCGGCACTTGACCCCGCTGCACATTTCTGGCGTCGCCTGGCCCTGGCCCAAGGGGCGTTCGCTCTTATTCGCCGCCTTAGCCCTCCCGGGGCGGGCCTGCCCCCATATCTATGCCACAGGTTGGCAACGTCACTCGTCGCCCCTATCCTACTCTACGGCGCGGATCTGTTTACACCTAGCGTGGGAACGACAGCCCACCTCGATACATTCTGGCGCAAGGTCCAGAGGTGGACCACAAACTGCTTCTCTGCAACGCCCACCGGGATACTGTCGGGGGAGTCTTGCCTCCCGCCCATCTCCCTCATGATCGCCCACCGGCAGAGGCTGGCGGCGCTCAGGATAGTCTGCTTCCCCCCCAGCTTGAACCCGGCAACAGTCCGCCTTCACCCCTCTTTCCCTTCACTCTCGGTCCATCGGGCACCTGACTCCTCACGGGCCATAACCCGAGGCCTGTCGTCCGTGTACATCCCCCTGCACTGGAAAACGCCCCGACCTGTCCCACCTATGAGAAACCACCTGCCGGTGGACGCGGTGGCTCACCGGACAATACGCTTCACCCTTGGGCTATCTTGGATGCCCATGATCAACTCCCACCTTTTGTGCCCCACCCCCGTCCTCCCGCCCCAGTCCTTGATGGACAGCACCTACTCAGCCCTGAAGAAGAGGGTGAGAGAGAAGCTCCTTGAAGAGTGGGCCTCCCTCTTCCCGACCCCCGGGTACTACCTACACCCCCCCGCGCTACAACCGAGGCCTTTCATGGGCTTGGGCAAGTTCGTTGCCGGGAGGATTCACCAGATGAGAGCCGGAAAAGGTTACCTGGCTGCCCACCCGACCAGGAGGTCTCCCGATGCCGATACCTCCTGCCCCCGCTGCCGCTTGGAACCTGAAACCTTCGAGCACGCCATCCTATCTTGCCCCTCGAGACAACACAGCAGGTCGCGCCTCCTCCACGGCGTCTCTGATGTCGGTCCTGAAGCCCCCCTTTGGTCATCCCTCCCGCTGCTGAAAAGACTCGCCACCTTCATAGGCGTCACCTCCACGGAATTTCCCCCCACGATGTTCCCACCCACCACCACCCCCTCTTCGCCCCCGTTTTCTCTCTCACCCCCCAGGCTACCCCCTCCGGTTTTTCGTGTTTTTTCGTTGGCTGAGGTTTAGGGTCGTTAGTTCTTTCCTTACTTCGCTTTATGTAGGCTTTCCTTGCCAGACGACTAAGTTGTTGGTTGTACTTTCCTTGTTATATGTGGCCGATGGCCCGGCGGAGGAGAAACCTGCGCGATAGTGGATATTTACTGGTACCGTGACTTTCTTTTGTTATATGTTTTGCTTTTATTGGTTTTGTTCTCTCCATAGCTAGCGCTGCATGAGGCTTTTTGTACCTAGAAACAATGAAGGCATGATTACAAAAAAAAGAAAAGAAAAAAAAACGACCAAGGGATAGGACACGAACCATCTCTCCTCCACCTCCGGCGATTGAAATCTCAACACCACGGGAAATCATCGTCACTTTCCCCCACCCACCTCTCTTCCCCCATCGTGGCTACTGCCTAGGGGTTGACGTTAAGCCATCTACACTCCTCTCCTGAGGCACGCCTGCCTCCCCTCTTTGGGGCTCTTGTTCCTGTTCTTCGTTGACACCCGCTGATGATGTTCGGTTCTCCCCCATACGCAGCACTTGCTTTGCACCTGGCTTAGCATTTTGAATGGGCGGACAGCTTCTCGCTTCGTTCACGGTCGGCGATATGGCGTCCAGACTCTCGGTCGATGTAAGGCTTCGGTTCTGCTGGGCTTGTACCTCTGATGGGGAAAGCTTGTGTTAGTAACATCACTGTCCTGCTCGGTTTCACTGTCACCCCAAAAGCCCTTGCTATGGCCGGTTGGTCGGTTGTGGCTAGCCCGCTCACGATCCTTCCTCTACCCCCCTCCCGGTTCCGTCCGCTGGCACCGTACTGCCCCATAAGCTAGCACCTTACTGCGAAAACTCCTCCCCAGGCTGGCACCAGACTGCTCCCCTCTGGCTGGCACCCTACTGCTACTCACCAGCTGGCACCCTACTGCTCATCTTCGTTGGCTGGCATCCCCTCTGCCCTGTGGCTCCGCTCGCCCACCTGCCTCTCTCCCTCCGGCGATTTACTCTACGGTCGCAAACCTCGCTTAGGTTACGGTTGATCATGGTATTGCACTCCCTCCTTGGTCTCTCCTAAACGCCGACGCGTCGCCATCCTCCAGTCAGTCCCGACGGTGAACCGGCCTGCCCCTTCCGGCAACTAGCCGCCGGGCCTTTTGGTTAGGTATATTAGCAATAGTAGTTACATCTCGTCATTTCTTTGATTCTTTTCTTAGTGTTACCAGGGGGCCTGCTGAAGGGTTTGGGTCTCTCTACTGGACGTTTCTATGCGTTGTTTCCCTACGTGTCTGAGGTGCGAGTCTTAGGTGCTAGGCGGGGGTAGGTTCTTCTATGGTCTAGGGGGGTTTGATTTTTCCTATGATGAGGTGAAGCGGGCGGTTGTTATTGGGCTTATAGGTTTTTTTCTCCTCATAGCTAGCGCTACATAAGGCTTTTTGTACCTAAAACAAATAACGCATGATTACAAAAAAAAAAAAGAACGACGAAGAGATAGCACACGAACCATCTCCCCTCCACCTCCGGCGATTGAAATCTCAACAACACGGGAAATCATCGTCACATCCCCCCACCCACCTCTCTTCCCCTATCATGCCTACTGCCTAGGGGTTGACGTTAAGCTCTCTTCCCTCAGCTCCTGAGGCACGCATGCCTCCCCTCCTTGGGATTCTTGTTCCCGTTCTTCGTTGACACCCGCTCATAAAGTTCGGTTGTCCCCCTTACCCCGTACTTGGTTTGCACCTCGCTTAGCATTTTGCTCGGTCGGAAAGCTTCTCTTCGTTCACGGTCGGCGATATGGTGTCTGGACTCTCGGTGCAAGTAAGGCTGCGGTTCTGCTGGGCTTGTACCTCAGATTGGGAAAGCTTCGGTTACTAACATCAAGGTCCCGCTCTGTTTCGCTGTCGTCCCAAAAGCCCTTGCTATGGCCAGTTAGTCGGTTGTGGCTAGCCCGTTCGCAATCCTTCATCTACCCCCCTCCCGGTTCCGTCCGCTGGCACCGTACTGCACCTTAAGCTGGCACTTTACTGCTAGAAAACTCCTCCCCTGGCTGGCACCCTACTGCTCCCCCGCTCTGGCTGGCACCCTATTGCTACTCACCGGCTGGCACCCTACTGCTCACCTTCCTGGCTGGCATCCCCTCTGCTCGGTGGCTCCGCTCGCACTCCTCGCCCTGCGATCGTTCGACCCTTCCTCGGTTACGCCTAGTCATGGTATAGCACTGCCTCCGTGGCTATGGACGCACGCCTTGGATCGATGTAATGACCTGCACCGTGACAACCGCGCGTGTGGTTCTTGTGGGCCCACGGTTTCCGTGTTTTCCCATGTCGGCGATCATCTATCCTCTCCCTCGGTCCCCGAAAGGGCGTTAGAACAGCCGTTGTTTCTTTTGTTTTGGGGAGCCTACTGAAGGGTTTGGGTCTCTCTACCTGTACGTTTCTATGTATTGTTTCCTTACGTGTCTGGGGTATATTATCTTAGGTGCTAGGCGAGGGGGACTTTTCCTATAGACTCGGGGTGTTTGATTTTTCCCATGAAGAGGTGAAGCGGGCGGTGGGTTTGCATTTATACGTTTTTTTCTCTTCATACCTAGCGCTGCATAAGGCTTTTTGTACCTAGAAACAAATAACGCATGATTACAAAAAAAAAAAAAAAAAAAAAGAAAAAAACGAACACGTGATAGGACACGAACCATCTCTCCTCCACCTCCGGCGATTGAAATCTCAACACCACGTGAAATTCTCGTCACTTTCCCTCACCCCTCTCTCTTCCCCCATCATGGCTACTGCCTAGGGGTTGACGTTAAGCCGTCTCCCCTTCTCTCCTGAGGCATGCATGCCTCCCCTCCTTAGGGTTCTTGTTCCATTTCATCGTTGACACTCGCTCATGAAGTTCGGTTCTCCGCCTTACCCCGCACTTGCTTTGCACCTCGCTTAGCATTTTGCGCGGTCGGAAAGCTTCTCGCTTTCGTTCACGGTCAGCGATATGGCGTCTGGACTCTCGGTCGAAGTAGCCTTCTGTTCTGCTGGGCTTGTACCTCTGATTGGGAAAACTTCGGTTACTAACATCACAGTCCCGCTCGGTTTCGCTGTCGTCCAAAAGGTCTTGCGATGGCCCGTTAGTCGGTTGTGGCTAGCGCCCTCGCAATCCATCCTCTACCCCCCTCCCGCTTCCATCCGCTGGCACCATACTGCCCGATTAGCTGGCACCTCACTGCTTCAAATCCTCCGCGGCTGGCACCCTAATGCTCCTCATCGGCTGGTACCCTACTGCTACCCACTGGCTGGCACCCTACTGCCACTCATCGTTGGCTGGCATGCCCTCTGCCCGGTGGCTCCGCTCGCCCACCTTCCCCTCTCCCTCCTGCGATTTACTCCCCGGTCGCAAGTCTCGCTTAGCTCACGATGGGTCATGGTATTCAACCTCCTCCTTGGCACATTCTAAACGCCGATGCGCCGCCACCTTCCCATCACTCCCGACCGTTGAGCTGCCACTCCAACCGGATTTCACCCTACGGGTTCTTGGATTAGGCATATTGGCAATAGTAGTTGTATCTAGGCGTTTCTTTGCTTCTTTTCTTAGTGTTACAAGGGGGCCTGTTCAAGGGTTTAGGTCTCTCTCCTGTACATCTCTATGATTTGTCTCCTTACGTGTCTAGAGTATTAGTATCTTAGGTGCTGGGCGGGGGATTTTTCCTATGAATTCGGGGTGTTTGATTTTTCCCATGACGTGGTGAAGCGGGCGGGAAGACGTTTGGCTTATAGGTTTTTTTCTCTTCATAGCTAGCGCTCTATAAGGCTTTTTGTACCCAAAACAAATAACGCATGATTACAAAAAAAGAAAAAAGAAAAAAACGAAACGACCAAGGGATACGATCTTCACGCAACCATCTAAGTACTTTTCTATACTTAAGATATTGCAATACAATCACACTTTACTCTCTTTATCTACACTCCTCCTCTAGAAGAGCCTACATTCTAAAAAGAACCTGGAGACTATTTCGATAGTCTCGACGGGCTGCCCAGACATAGAACTATTGTCATAGTTCTATCCAGTACGACAAATCCATCCATCTTACTATCTGAGAAGATAGTATTCTTTGACTGATCACTCAAGACAAGCAAGCCAGTTCCGTACTATCTGAAGAGATAGTATTCTCCCTCTCCAGAAGATAACCAGACAGAGAATCACACAGTGCATAAGACAAGTGTCGTTGCCTGTTGCATATAACTATACGATAGGATTGTTACATTTGGTTTCGTCACATCGCAACATCCAACGACAGAACCGCTCAACAACCTGTCGATCACGAGATCGACCTCACGGAAACAGAAATCGACCTAGAGGGACTAGGAGACGCATTAGCCGAGTCTATCCAACAGTGGCAAACCTCAAGCTCCACACCAGATAGTTCGAAAGAAGAATCAGACTCGGACGAAACAGACGTAGTACCTACAAGAAGAAACACAATGTCGTCCTCATCTAATCCTAATCCAGCCACAAAAGCAAAGGAAGTATTCCCGCCTCCCAATCTCACACCAGAACAGGTACAACAAACCATTGGAGCCTTAACCGGAGGACCTGGAAATACGAAGAAACCTAAGATCAAGGAACACATCCCATTTCACGGCGAGCGAGATCAACTTAGAGGATGGCTGGCCCAGCTGTCAGTCTACTTCAAAGGAGTAGGATGGGAATTCGAATACAACAACCACAAAATTGTCTACGGTCTCACCCTTTTAAGAGGCGACGCACTGAAATGGGCCACACCATACATCGAAAGATGACAAGATGTAACCTGGAGCAGTTGTGACGACTTGAAGAATCATTTGCAAGGACAGTTTGGTGAAATAGGCGAACAGGGAGCAGCAAGGGCAAAACTTATGAGGATGGCTCAAGGATCGAAAAGAGCCACAGAATACTGGAACGAATATAGACTCATCGCCAGTCAAACCGGAATGGACGATGCAACCATGACCTACCACTTAATAAACGTATTGAAAACGGAACTACAAGATGCATGGGGAATGAATGGATCTGATTCGCAAGACCCACAATTCGTGGCGAATTGGGCCATTAAAAAGGAAACCAAAATCGCCGCCATCAAACAAATGCCCTACAGGGTATCAAGCAAAGAAAAAAGCACATCACCTGGAACCCCAAGGAATCAAAACGGGACATTTCGACCACAGAGCAAGGACCAAGTCAACCCAATGGACCTGGGTGCCACGCGAAGAAGGCCCGGGTTCAACATCTCGGCCAAAGAATACCAACGAAGGATGAGAAGCAATCTATGCCTCAAATGTGCCAAACCCGGACATCAAGCAGCGGCATGCCAAAGCCAGGGCAACAGCCAAGAAGGAGCGACATGGGAACCACGAAATGACAACAAAAAGTAATGGAGACCACCAGCCAAAGCCAGGGAAATGGAGGTCGCAAATGAAGAGAAGTTGCGAAACAACAAAAGTCCCCAGTAAACAATGGTCTGAGGGACAAGACCAAACCAAAGCCCATTGAGATGAGGAACCTTTACGCGGCACTAAACAACACGGAAACTCTAAACAACGAAAATAACCATATTATGGTCACGATACGACTCCATGGCACAACGAGACAAATAACAATCAACGCGATGATCGACTCAGGCGCAACTGAGGACTTTATCGACAAAGGGTTCTGCTGCAAATACAACATCAGAACAAAGCAAGCAAAAACGATACGAGAAGTTTACCTGGTGGACGGTCGACCCAGTGCTATGGGACCAGTTACCCATACAGCCGAAGTACCTATGGACATTCGTAGCCATAAGGAAATGGCGATTTTCCAAGTGGCTAAATTACTCAACTATGAGGTCATCCTTGGAATGCCATGGTTAAAGCAACACAGTCCCCGAATTGACTGGGGCCAGGGCAAGATCACCTTCGAAGGCGAACGGTGTACGACATGGTGTTTGAAACAATCACCAACGGTATACGCAATACCGGAAGAAGAAGCGCAAGACGAGAACTTGACAGTAGAGTTAGGCGCAATTCAAAGAAAGAAAGACCAGAGGATAAGAGTTAGGTTACTCGACCCTCAAGCACGAATACCGACTCAAGGATCGGCAAAGGCGGCAGGACACGACCTGTACGCAAACGAAGAAAGGACTATTCCGGCTCGAGGACAAGAAGCTGTCGCAACCGGAAGATCAATCACACCACTAGATGGAATCTAAGGACGAAAAGCACTACAAAGCGTCGTGGCAGTTAAACATCAAATTGCTGTCAATGCAGGTGTGATCGATTCCGTCTATACTGGCGAAATCAATGTGGTACTGGCCAATATGAGCGACCAGGACTACCAAATCCAAAAACGAGATCGAATCGCACAACTCATTGCTGAAAAAATAGTCGAAAGCGACTGTCACCAAGTCCCTAATCTGGAAAAGATGGACAGAAGTCAACAATGATTTGGAAGCACAGGAACTTCCAAAGCACAGATCTGTGAGATCAGCGCGCAAGCTTTTGGAAAGTTCTACCAATGAGCCGACCCGACGACGGGGATCCTCAAATACAACAAAAAGGAAGAATGAATAAGCCTAGAATCAGTCAACATCAGCACTGAACTAGCCATCAAAAGTGGGAAATACCAGAAGGAAAGAAAGTTAGAAGAAATGGTTCCTCAAGAGTATCACGGATACTTGGATGTATTCGAGGAAGAAGAGAAAATGAAGCTGCCGCCTCACCGACCAGGGGTGGACCTAGACATCAAAGTTGAAGAGGGACAAGGACTACCAGTCAAAAAGATATACGCTCTCTCCCAGGATGAACTGGAAGAACTTTGGAACTACATTAAACAAAACGAGGAACGCGGATGGATACCAGAAACCTACTCCGATGGGGGATCTCCTATCATGTTCGTCAAAAAGAAGGACAGAAAACTTCGATTATGCGTCAACTATCGTGCCCTCAACTACGTCACCAAGAAAGACCGATATCCCCTACCCCTGATAGGGGAAGCCCTGAACAGGCTACGAACTGCCAAGTATTACACGAAGCTGGACATCCAGGATGCCTATCACAACGTCAGAATCAAAGAAGGGGACAAATGGAAAACAATCTTCACTAAGAAATACGGCACATACGAATACTTGGTTATGCCATTCAGGCTAACCAATGTAGCAGCAGCGTTCCAAAGATGGATCAACAGGACCCTACAGTCAGATATCGACCTATGCTGCATAGTCTATCTGGATGATGTCCTCATATATTCACACAGCCTAGAACAGCATCAAAAAGATGTGGCAGCCATCATCAGCGCTATACGAAAGCAAGGAATGAAACTCAAACCATCGAAATGCGAGTTTCACCAACGAGAAACGGAATACCTAGGATTTATCATCAATAATGAAGGAGTCAAAGTCGACCCTATCAAAACGGCAGCTATCTGGGACTGGAAACCACCTACCAACAAGAAAGGAATCCAAGAATTCATGGGATTCTGCAACTTTTATCGAAGGTTTATCGAAGGATTCAGCAGGACGGCCCAAACCCTATACGACAGAACCAAGAAAGACGTCAAATGGGAATGGGGAGACAAGGAACAGGCAGCCTTTGATGAGTTACGAAGGAAACTATGCTCAACCCCAATGTTGACATACTTCAAGCCAGGAAGGCCACTCCTTGTCAAAACTGATGCCTCGAAATATGTCTGCCTCGGCATACTATCTCAACACGACGAAGATGCAAAATGGAGGCCAATAGCATATCGGTCGAAAACTATGACGCCCACTGAATGCAACTACGATGTATATGACAAAGAACTATTAGCCATAGTTCAAGCACACAAAGAACAGAGACAATACCTCAGAGGAAGTGGACAACACTTCAGAGTCCTAACAGACTACAAGAACCTAATAAGGTTTACACCAACAAAATAACTGACCGACAGACAAATACGATGGAGCGTAGTCTTGCGCGGCTTCGACTGCAAAATCCATTTCCGACCAGGAAAAGAGGGAGGCAAGCCGGATGCCTTGACCCGGCGAAAGGCCGACATTCCCCAAGAAGAAGACGAACGGCTTACACAAAAAGAACGAATTCTCTTGCCAAGGGAGAAATACTTGGACGCCGACATCCACGAAATGGAAACAATAAGATTCGAAGTGACAAACCACCAGGAACTTCAGGATGAATCGGCTAGAGATGAAGAAATCCAAAAAATAAGAAAAGCCTTGGACGAAGGAAGCAAAGAAATGAAAGGAATAGCCCTAGGACTGTATTACCCTAGCGGGAATAGCTTACCTAATAATTAAGAGCGAGGTATATGGCTCAATAGGATGACCATATATCCGACCCTATGCTCCCGAAGTTAGGAGCTTCCTAGAGGCATCTGGAAGATAACTCGGACCACTGGATAAGAGCACGTTTCGAGATATGTTTAGCTGATTGGAACGATGTTTGGAGAACACTACTCCTCTCACTCCAGTCGCATATGCATATTGCTGCATAATGCTTTGATAGCTGGATATCGGAACTGATCACTCCATATTCCACATTACTATTGGTATGTAGGCATTTGGACCGCATATTCATATATAGTCTATCATGACGAAGAGATCGAAGACTGCCTACTGGTGGAGTGGGGACACCCTCAGATGAAATAGCAGTTTGGGAGATTCTCTGAGTTGGGCTGGGCAAGTTTTCAGGGTCAAACGGTGTTCGCACTTTGTTCTGACGAACTGAATTGTTAAGAAGATACTTCTTAACTAAAGAAGTCGAAGTAGCATGAACATCAGTATAAATAGTAGGCCTCTCCCCCGGTGGTTGAACAATCATCAAGCAACGGAGAAGAGACCTTAACAATATAACAAGTTAGCGAGTTATATTCTAACTCTTTGATATTTGACTACACTTTATTACTTTACCTTTATCAAACAATTACCGACGAGCCTTCCTGACTATTAATCCGTTGTCTGCAATATCCTTGGCCTAGTTAGCTAGGAATCCTACCGTGTTAGCTATCCCGTAACAGACTGTGCCAGTGGAAAGAGGAATACCTATGGCATTAAGGAAAGATTTGGGTACCAAAAAACGAAGGAATAAGAGTGGACCTTATACGACGACATGATGATATCCCTCAAGCAGGGCATGGAGGAAGGGCAAAAACGATGGAACTCCTAAAACGCACATATTATTGGCCGCATATGCGAGATACGATAAAAAAATACGTCAAAAACTGCGACACATACCAAAGGACCAAAGTGGTACGACATGCACCATATGGCCTGATAAAACCGAACGAAGCCCCAAATCGGCTGGGGAAATCAATATCAATGAACTTCATCACGGACTTACCAAAATCGGAAGGAGATGACGCAATCCTTATCGTCATAGATCGACTCACAAAAATGGCTCATTTTCTGCCATGCACCGAAGAAATAAACACGCGGCAATTCACGAAACTATTTGTGAGGGAAATATTTCGACTACACCGACTTCCCAAGAATATCATAACAGATAGATGAAGCATATTTAGGTCCGACCGATGGAAGGAACCAACCAAACAGCTGGGAATCGAAAGAAGACTGAGTACGGCATTCCACCTGCAAACGGACGGACAAACGGAACGGACTAATTCTACTTTGGAACAATACCTCCGAGCGTACGTCAATTATCAACAAGATAATTGGAAGGGGCTCCTACCAATGGCGGAATTCGCATACAACAACGGACACCAGGAAAACATTAAACGCACACTATTTTTTACGAACCACAGAGTCAACCCCGACTATCAGACCATTGGACACCCAATGCAAGGACAAATCACACCACCAGAAAACATGAGTCAATTACACAACATACTACAGGCGGAAATGACGGAAGCACAATTAAGGCACAAGAAATACTACGATGAGGGAAGAAAACCCGATCTGAATTTACAAGCAGGAGATCTAATCTGGTTATTGCCAAGGAACATACGCACCACACGGCCATGCAAAAAATTGGATTACAAAAAAATTGGACCATTCAAAATCTTGGCAAAGATCGCAGAAAGAGCTTATAAGCTCGATCTTCCGCCCTCGATGAGGATCCACAACACAATCCACATCTCTCTTCTTGAACTTTACCACGACAATAAGTTTCCCTCTCAATAAATACAACCACCACCTCCAATTATCCTAGAAGGAGAAGCAGAGTACGAACTCGAGGAGATAATCGACTCACTCCTACACTATGGAAAACTACAATACCGAGCCAAGTGGACCGGTTATCCTCCAGAACACGACAAAATTTGGTACCCCTACCACAATTTCGCAAATGCAGACATCGCAAAGCAGCAGTTCCACCAACAGTACCCAGGGAAGCCCTCTCACAATCAAGATCGAAGAACAAGAAAACGGGGAGACACGGGTCTCAAGAGCACCAACACCGCCACTCGCACCACAACCACCACCTCCAAGAATGACGACGCCAAGACGAGCGACACCCAGGAACACCCAAGACGTAGGGGAAACCACCTTTGGACTACAAACGAGCCCCCCATACCAAGCCCCACACGAATGGGAGAAAGCACAGAGGAAAGAGCCAGCGCGTCAGGAGCATGACCAGCTGTCCTGGACAGCATGTTACGACCGTGGGTGCCGGACCAACTTTCGGGACAAGGAAGCCTTAGGATGGTTTCCCCAAGAACGATCTCGGTCTATGCCATCCGTACCAATCTGGCACAGAAACAACAAACAAAAGGGGGAAGCACCAGAAAGACACCACGTGGGACAAATGCTACGAGGACGAATGATTTGTCCATGTCCAAGAGAAAATAAACGCAGGGTATTACCCCCAGGAAAACGGCGAAAGAAAAACTCTGTCGAAATGGCACCGGAAACACCCCGAGCCAGAGCAACGAAGGAAGTTCGGTGCCGTGAGGACCCGGCAGGAGAGGCAGCAGAGCGAAAAAACCCAACCAGACGTCGGAGCCTTACAAAGGCAGGTCCAGGATCGGATGGACGAAAGGGACCAATTCCTGAAAAACAAGGACGAATACCTACGAAAGATAACGGACCAGCAAAGCACGATAAACTGAATCCGCGAAGAAACTCAAGGACTTTGCAGAATGGTTGTGGGAGCTGGCTTCAGCCTGGCAAGGTTGAAAAACGAAATTGACACGAGGAAGCGAGCAAACGAGGAGCTCGAGCCCAGAAACCACAGCTTCCGAAAGGAACTCAGAAGAGTTGGGCAGAGGTTGTTAGATTTGGGCCATTAGCATCGGGGGACCAATGCTAGGGGGAGACAGGAGCTGATGTCACAAATTGTGACTAAGCAAGGCAGATTTCACATGGCTAATACTTATTAGTCATAAGGTCTGTTGGATTTTACATTAGGACATCATTAGACTCATAACTTTCACATGACTGCGCACTTGCGAGTCATCGTTATATTATGATTGGTTGATTGTTTCATGACTCACGATTGTGACATCATATGATGTAATGACATTTGCACATGACTCATATTCTGAGTCATGGGTTTCACACAGGTGACTAATTTGAGCACATGACTTGGGTTATGAGTTTTGATTGGTTAAACGCAGTGTGTGCGATGACTCATATGAGCCATCGATGGATTTCCCGCTATGACTCATTATGAGTGATAGAAGTTATGTAACCCAAGGTGATGAGTCACCTGGGTTAGGGTTGTGGGAAGATGCCTATATAAGACACTTGGTTCCGACCAAGGGATATGACACGAACCATCTCTCATCCACCTCCGGCGATTGAAATCTCAACACCACGGGAAATCATCGTCACTATCCCGCACCCACCTCTCTTCCCCCATCATGGCTTCTGCCTAGGGGTTGACGTTAGGCCATCTTCCCTCCTCTCCTGGGGCACGCATGCCTCCCCTCCTTGGGGTTCTTGTTCCTGTTCATCGTTGACACCCGCTCATGAAGTTCGGTCCTCCCCTTTACCCCGCACTTGCTTTGCACCTCGCTTAGCATTTTGCGCGGTCGGGAAGCTTCTCGCTTCGTTCACAGTCGGCGATATGGCGTCCGGACTCTCGGTCAAAGTAAGGCTTCGGTTCTGCTGGGCTTGTACCTCTGATGGAAGCTTCGGGTAGTAACATCACGGTCCCGGTCGGTTTCGCCGTCGCCCCAAAAGCTCTTGCTATGGCCTGTTAGTCGGTTGTGGCTAGCCCGCTCACAATCCTTCCTCTACCCCCCTGCCGGTTCCGTCCGCTGGCACCGTACTGCCCCATAAGCTGGCACCTTACTGCTAAAACTCCTCCCCCGGCTGGCACCCTACTGCTCCCCCCCCACTGGCCGGCACCCTACTGCTCCCCCCCCTCTGGCTGGCACCCTACTGCTGCCTACCGGCTGGCACCCTACTGCTCACATTCCTGGCTGGCATCCCCTCTGCTCGGTGGCTCCGCTCGCCCTCCTCCCCCTCGGATCGTTCGGCCTCTCCTGGGTTACGCCTAGTCGTGGTATAGCACTGCCTCCGTGGCTTTGTCCAACGCTTGGGAACGATGTAATGACCTGCCCGACCGTACATCATGGTTTTTTGGTGGGCCCTCAGCCTATGAGTTTTCCCGTGTCGGCGATCATCTATCCTCTTCCCCGGGCCCCGAAATGTCCTTAGAACAGCCGTCGTTTCTGTTGTTTTGGGGAGCCTGCTGAAGGGTTTGGGTCTCTCTACCTGTACGTTTCTATGTATTGTTTCCTTACGTGTCTGGGGTATATTATCTGAGGTGCTAGGCGGAGGAGACTTTTCCTATGGACTCAGGGTGTTTGATTTTTCCTATGACGAGGTGAAGCGGGCGGGAAGACGTTTGCTTATAGGTTTTTTATCTCCATAGCTAGCGCTGCATGAGTCTTTTGTACCTTTAAACATAATAACGATTTGATATAAAAAAATAAGAATAAAAAAATAAAAATAAAAATAAAAATAAAAGCGACCAAGGGATATGACACGCTTCTCGCAAACTTCTTCCCTCCTCCTACCTTTCACATACAAACTCAACTTTACCCCACTTTGCGTCCGGAACAAACCCCTCACCCAATTTTCCTCACCTCGTCGTCGCAATGGTGAACCCCCACAACCTCCCCCCAGGGAACACAGCCTTTGGCAGGCTTTCAGCCCTCAACTCCCCCCTCCCGTCGCGTTTTGGAACCCCCTCGACCCATCACCCCATCGAGTTCATGATGAGGCAACTCGCTCAGGGGAGGAGCGCCCTCCGGCTCAGCAACCAAGACTTCCCGGACCTCAGCGCAGATGCGCAGGCCGGCACCCTTCCCATTGAGTCCCTCACGATCGTTGACCTCTCCCAGCTCGTCCAGGGCCTGGTGACCGTCTCACATGAGCTGAGGGTGGTAACCCAGGCGGTCGAAACCATCTCCGAGGAAAACGAGACCCTCAGGGAGGACCTCCATGATATCTCCTCTCAACTCGCAAACCTGCCCCATACCCAAGAACAACAAACCCCTCCAGGGATCGCCGATCTCCAGGCATTCATATGTGACCTGTCACATCGTGTGTCAGCCCCAAGCCCTGCCCCCCTGGCACCGGCCCCCCCCCACATCAAAAACCCCAACCCCCTCCAACTGCCGGCCCCCCCCCTTCCAGGAAGGGAAAAGAAAGGTCCCGTGCGCTACCCACACCTCCCTCCGCCGCGGCTGACGACCCTAAATACCTCATACCATTCTACAATACGAGGCTTGGCAAGGCGTTTGGTCACCCCGAGAAGTACGCCGAGCTCTACCCACACTCATACGAAGCCGGGGAATCCCGGAGGGGGGCATATGACGTGGCCTCCTTCACCCCAGGCCACCTCCACCCTGAATGCCACCCCTCCCCCTCCTATGCGCAAGCTGCTTCCGGCTCGGGCTCGGGCGGCAAGGGCAAGAACAAAGCTGGGAAGCCTCCTTTCCCCCAACTTGTTGCGAGTGCGACGGCCCCTCCTGTTAAAAAGGGGCCGCCCTCCCTTCCAGGTGGCCAACGACGCTTCTTTGCTCCTCGCCAGTCCCCTTCCCCTCACCCAGACGCTCTTACCATTGCCGCTACCGTTCCCGACATCGCCGCTCGCCTTCTCCGCGAATCAAACTGCCTCCTCCCCATTGGCTTCTCCACTACTGTCAACCCTCGTGGCTCTGTCTCCCTGACCGTCACAGACAAAGCCCCCCCAGCCGCCTCTTACGCCCCCTACTTCGACTCCCTCACCAGGGCCCTCAATCAGTCCTTCCCAGTAGGTGAAAACCCCGGGTGCACCCTCGTCCACGCCCCTACTGCCGTTCAACTGGCCATTCACGGCCTCCCCCAACGTTTCCTCCCCCAAGATGAAGAGGAACTCTTCCCATATATCCGGCAAGCAATCTTCAACGACAAAGCGACCCAGGTGCTCTCACCCAGGTACCTTAACCCTAGCAGAGATTCTAGGGAGACCACGCAGGCCACCTCGGGGGTTATCACCGTCGACCCCCAGAATGTATCGGCCCTCACTTCAGGGGTCGTCATCCTCTTACAGAAACGCACGGTCGAACTTGCCTTCTCCTCCTCCAGAACCTCCTAGTTTAAGAACTGCTGGAGATACGGACACGCCCATCAACGATGCCCTGCCACCCACCCCACGTGCCCCATTTGTGCGCTTCACCATACTCGCGCGGCTCACAGATGCCAGAATCCAACCTGCCGCATGAGGGCGAACAATAAGCCAGTCCCATCCTGTTGTCCGACCACGCCCCCCCATTGCTGTAACTGCGGTGGTGACCACACTGCCACGTTCAGGGAATGTCCAGCTCGACCTCTTCCGCCTGTCCCTACTAGAGCCAACTCGGTAGTCCCCGCCCCAACCAGTCAAGACCCCATGGATTTGGCGGTCGATGGCGGCCCGGCACCCACTACTCCCCCGTCCGGGACGGGTCCCCATGAGGTGGACCTAGTAACCCCCAGACGGTCTCCCCCGGCAGGACCCTCCACGCGTCCTGGCACTACTTATGGTTATGGTGGTCCTCTCCCCCTGGAGGAGCCGAGCCCTTCCCCTGCACCTCTCGATCGTCGGGTTCGTCCCTGTTATGAATAATCGACCCATGCCTCCTCCCGCGGGACAAGGGCTGGCCCCCGCCCCCGCATTTCTTTCCATGATTCAATATAACTGTCTAGGCAGCTGGAATGTTTTTCTCCCTTTGTTTGAGTCGTTCAAAGAGGCGACCACCTACCCCTCAATCGTTCTTTTACAGTATCCACCTGTCAACAAGGCTCACCTTCCTTCCTTTAATGGTTTCAAGTCCTTCTTTCCCCAGGTTAGGAAGCCACAAGTGACAGCCTACATTCATATGTCTTTTCTTTCCAATTACACGGTGCTCCCTAGGTTTAAGGGGGTGGACGGTGTTCTCGCCCTTGACATCTCCTCCAATGAGCCTCTCTTTGCCATCGCCTTCCACTCATTTAGGGTTATTAACGCTTACTCCACCAACACAGTTGACCACAGGGTTCACTCCGTCTCACCAGATGTTCTTTTCCCCGATCTTGGGTTCCCCCTGCTTGTTGTGAGAAATCTCAACATCCATAACCCCCTCTCGGACCCACTACGACACTTCTCGCATCCGGAGATCTCGTCCTCGGCTCCCTACTTTGAGAAAGCGGCAGAATCCGGTTTCGCCCTCCTTAACCACCCAGGCAAGTACACAAGCTTTCCCTTAGTCGGCAACTCTCGCCCTTCCGTCATAGACCTTGCCTTTGCAAACCCCCCCCTCCTCCCCCTAATTAATAGTTCGGAAGCCTCCCTCCCCTCAACAGGTTCCGACCACATACCAATAACAATTACCCTCGCCGCACCCTCCCTGAACCTAAAACCCCCGCACCCGCGCTGGGCAGACACGGACTGGGTGACCCTGGACCCGATCGTTAAGGGCTTCAAGGTCCTGGCCGCTCCGCCATGCCTCACCCCCCGCAACCGCACGACCGGATGTCGGAATCGCTGAACCGTCTCGTAGCTCTCCTCAAGGAGCACACGCCAGTACCCAGGCCTTCCCATCACTCCAAACCCTGGTGGACCCCCCACCTGTCTATCCTCCGTCGCGAGTATCACAAGGCCGCCAGAGCAGCCACAAAGCACGACACACCAACCATGCGGGAAGTTGCCGGCACCTCCAAGGCGGGGTATTTCAAGGCAATCAAGGCCGCGAAAAACAAACACTGGTCCTCCTTTCTGCTGGCCGCCACCCTCCAGAGCCTTTGGACGGCTGAGAGGTTTGCCTACCGGCGTGCCCAGCCGCGTTTCCCCTTCCTCCCAGGGGCCGAGACCCCACTACAAATGAACAATCTCCTTCTGGACCACTTCTTCCCCCCTAAGGAACCCTTCTCCCCGCCACCTAGGCTCAGACCAAACAAGTCAGCACCCCCCCTAACGACGGAAGAGATAGCCGCGGCTCTCTCCAAGTGCTCTCCGACTTCGGCCCCAGGCCCGGACGGGATACCCTACTCTACCTGGAAACAGGTCAACAAGGTCAACCCCTCAATCCTCCTCCATATACTTGCCCCGCTGGTCCTCCTGGGGTACCACCCCGCGTCGCTGAAAAGCTCGAATGGAGTTGTACTTGACAAGCCAGGGAAGCCCTCCTACGAGTCACCCTCCTCCTTCAGGATAATTGTCCTGATCCGCACAATCTCAAAGGTCCTCGAGAGGATCATAGCAGCCGGCCTACTTGCGGCAGCCTGGCTAAGGGCGCTGCTGCACCCCAACCAATGCTGTTCGCTCCCTGGGCTCAGCACCTATGACGCGTGCCTCACCCTCACCAACCAGGTCAGAACCCTGCAGAGGCCCCGTCTCAAGGTCTCCTCCATTTTTTTGGATATAAAAGCAGGGTTTGATAATGTCGACAACAGCACTTTGGCCCGAATCCTGAGGGAAGGCGGGATACCCCCCTACCTGGTTTCCTGGGTTTCGTCCTTTCTTGGTGAACGAAGCTGCACCCTAATTTTCCACGGGGCACCAGGAACCCCAGCCCCAGTCAACGTCGGCGCCCCCCAGGGCTCTCGGATCTCCCCACTCCTCTTTCTTCTCTATGTTGCGCCGCTACATTTCGGGATCCCTCGGGGTCTGATGATCTCGTATGTGGACGACTTCGCCCTCACAGTGGGCTCCCTTTCCTACCATGGCAACATCCGCCGGCTCCAGGATCTATTCGACAGGCTTGAAAGGAAGGCGTCCCGCTTAGGCGTCTCCTTTTCGGTCGCAAAGACAGAACTGATGCATTGGAGGACCCCCAGCCAGAGGCACTCGCCGAAGTGCGTCGCACCTATCCTGATCAAAGGGGAATTGTTTCACCCTGGCAACTCAGTTCGGTGGCTCGGGTACTGGTTCACTCCGGCCCTTGACCCCGCTGGACATTTCTCTCGTCGCCTGGCCCTGGCCCAGGGGGCGTTCGCCCTCATTCGTCGCCTCAGTCCGCCCGGTGCGGGCCTCCCCGCCTACCTATGCCACAAATTGGCAACAGCTTTGATTGCCCCCATCCTACGCTACGGCGCGGATCTGTTCACACCTAGCGTGGGCACAACGACCCGCCTCGATACATTCTGGCGGAAGGTTCAGAGGCGGACCACAAACTGCTTCTCAGCTACGCCCACCGGGATACTTTCAGTTGAGTCTCGCCTCCCACCCGTCTCCCTCCTGATCACCCACCGGCAGAGGCTGGCGGCGCTCAAGGTAGTCTGCTCCCCTACTAGCTTAAACCTGGCAACAGGCCGCCTTCACCCCTCGTTCCCTTCGCTCTCGGTATATCGGGCGCCTGACTCCTCACGGGCCTAAACCAGGGGCCTGTCGTCTGTCTACCTCCCTCTACACTAGAAAACGCCCCTCCTGTCCCACCTATGAGGAACCACCTACCGGTGGACGCGGTGGCTCACCAGGACAATAACTTTCACCATCGGGCTATCGAGGATGCCAATGATCAACTCCCACCTTGTGTGCCCTACCCCCATCCTCCCGCCCCAGTCCTTGATGAACAGCACCTACTCCCCCCTGAAGAAGAGGGTAAGAGAGAAACTCCTAGTAGAGTGGGCCTCCATTTTCCCGACCCTGGGGTACTACCTACACCCTCCCGCACTACATCCGAGGCCTTTCATGGGCTTGGGCAAGTTCGTTGCCGGGAGGATCCACCAGATGAGAGCCGGAAAAGGTTATCTGGCCGCCCACCCAAGCCGGAGGTTCCCCGCGGCCAATACCTCCTGCCCCCGCTGTGGCTTGGAACCTGAAACCTTCGAGCACGCCATCCTATCCTGCCCCTCGAGACAATACAGCAGGTCGCGCCTCCTCCACGGCGTTTCTAATGTCGGTCCCGAAGCCCCACTCTGGTCATCCCTCCCGCTGCTAAAAAGGCTCGCCACCTTCATAGGCGTCACCTCCACGAGATTTCCCCCCACAATGTTCCCGCCCACCACCCCCCTCTCTTCCCCCCCATGCTCTCTCTCGCCCCCCAGGCTGCCCCCCCCGGTCTTTCGTGTTTTTTCGTTGGCTGAGGTATAAGGGTCGTCCGGTTTTCTTTCCTTTGCCATATCTAGGCTTTCCTTTCTAGACGACCAAGTTATTGGTTGTGCTTTCCATGTTATATGTGGCCGATGGCCCGGCGGAGAAGAAACCTGCGCGATAGTGGATATTTAACTGGTGCAGTGACTTTCCTTTGTTATTTGTTTTTGATTTATCGGTTTTGTTCTCACCATAGCTAGCGCTCCATGAGGCTTTTTGTACTTAAAAACAATGAACGCATAATTGCAAGAAAAAAGAAAAAAGAAAAGAAGAAAACGACCAAGGGATATGACACGAAGCATCTCTCATCCACCTCCGGCGATTGAAATCTCAACACCACGGGAAATCATCCTCACTTCCCCCCACCCACCTCTCGTCCCCCATCATGGCTACTCCCTAGGGGTTGACATTAAGCCATCTTCCCTGCTCTCCTGAGGCACGCATGCCTCCCCTCCTTGGGGTTCTTATTCCCGTTCTTCGTTGACACCCGCTCATAAAGTTCGGTTCTCCCCCTTATCCCGCACTTGCTTTGCACCACACTTAGCATTTTACTCGGTCGGAAAGCTTCTCGCTTCGTTCACTGTCGGCGATATGGCCTCCGGATTCTCGGTCGAAGTAAGGCTACGGTTCTGCTGGACTTGTACCTCTCATGGGGAAAGCTTCGGTTAGTAACATCACGGTCCGGCTCTGTTTCGCTGTCGTCCCAAAAGCCCTTGCTATGGCCCGTTAGTCGGTTGTGGCTAGCCCGTTCGCAATCCTTCCTGTACCCCCCTCCCGGTTGCGTCCGCTGGCACCATACTGCCCCTTAGGCTGCCACCTTACTGCTAAAAAACTCCTGCCCGGGGTGGCACCATACTGCTCCCCCCCTCTGGCTGGCACCCTACTGCTACTCACCGGCTGGCACCCTACAGCTCACCTTCCTGGCTGGCATCCCCTCTGCTCGGTGGCTGCGCTCGCCCTCCTCACCCTCCGATCATGCGACCCTTCCTCGGTTACACTTAGTCGTGGTATAGCACTGCCTCCATGGCTATGGACCAACGCCTTGGATCGATGTAATGACCTGCACAACCGCGCGAGTGGTTCTTGTGGGCACACGGTTTCCGTGTTTTCCCGTGTCGGGGATCATCTATCCTCTCCCTGGGGCCCCGCAAGGGCCTTAGAACAGCCGTCGTTTCTTTTGTTTTGGGGAGCCGGCTGCAGGGTTTGGGTCTCTCTACCTGTACATTTCTATGTATTGTTTCCTTACGTGTCTGGGGTATATTGTCTTAGGTGCTAGGCGATGGGGACTTTTCCTATGGACTCGGGGTGTTTGATTTTTCCCATGAAGAGGTGAAGAGGGCGGTGGGTTTGCATTTATAGGTTTTTTTCGTCTTCATAGCTAGCGCTGCATAAGGCTTTTTGTACCTAGAAACAAATAACGCATGATTACAAAAAAAAGAAAAAAGAAAAAAAAAACGACAAAGTGATAGGACATGAACCATCTCCCCTCCACCTCCGGCGATTGAAATCTCAACACCACGGGAAATCATGGTCACTTTCCCCAACCCACCTCTCTTCCCTCAACATGGCTACTGCCTCGGGGTTGACGTTAAGCCATCTTCCCTCCTCTCCTGAGGGACGCCTGCCTCCCCTCCTTAGGGTTCTTGTTGCTGTTCTTCGTTGACACCCGCTCATGAAGGTCGGTTCTCCCCCTTACCCCGCACTTGCTTTGCACCTCGCTTAGCATTTTGCACTGTCGGAAAGCTTCTCGCTTTGTTCACGGGAGGCGATATGGCGTCCGGACTCTCGGTCGAAGTAAGGCTTCGGTTCTGCTGGGCTTGTACCTCTGATGGGGAAAGCCTCAGTTAGTAACATCACGGTCCCGCTCGGTTTCGTCCTCGTCCCAAAAGCAATTGCTATGGCGCGTTTGTCGGTCGTGGCTAGCCCGCTCGCGATCCTTCCTTCCTGCCCCTCCCGGTTCTGTCCGCTGGTACCGTACTACCACTATCCTCTCCCTGGCTAGCACCCTACTGCTCATCACTGGCTGGCAGCCAACTGCTCCCTGCTGGCTGGCATCCCCTCTGTCTGGTGGCTCAGCTCGGTGCTCTATCCTCCCCGATCGTCGCAGTCCTTCTCCGTTACGCCCAGTCGTGGTATTGCACTACCTTCGTGGCTGCCGCCAATGCCCTGGTTGAAAGACGTAATCATCCGACACTGCCGATGTCCACAGTTCAAGTGTTGGCCCACTTTCCACTGGTTTTCAAAGAAAAACGTGATGACCATCCTCTCCCTCAGGCCAGCGTTTCTGTGTCTTAGCGAAACTTTCTTTTCTTCCCGGTATCCTGCCGAAGGGTTTGGGTCTCTCTACGTGTAGGTTTCTACGAATTGTGTCCTTACATGGCTGGGGTATTAGTATCTTAGGTGCCAGGCAAGGGGGGCTTTTCCTATAGTTTGGGGGTGTTTGATTTTTCCTATCAGGAGGTGATGCGGGTGGTGGTTGTGACTTATAGTTTTTTTTCTCTTCATAGCTCGCGCTGCATCAGTCTTTTTGTACCTAAAACAAATAACGCATGATTACAAAAAAAAAAATACTGACCAAGGGATATGATCTTCACGCAACCATCTAAGTACTTTTCTATACTTAAGATATTGCAATACAATCATGCTTTACTCTCTTTATCTACACTCCTCCTCTACAAGAGCCTACATTCTAAAAAGCACCCGGAGACTATTGTGATAGTCTCGACGGGCCGCCCAGACATAGAACTATTGTGATAGTTCTATCCAGTACGACAAATCCATCCATCTTACTATCTGAGGAGATAGTATTCTTTGACTGATCACTCAAGACAAGCAAGCCAGTTCCGTACTATCTGAAGAGATAGTATTCTCCCACTCCAGAAGATAACCAGACAGAGAATCACGCAGTGCATAAGACGAGTGTCGTTGCCTGTTGCATATAACTATACCATAGGATTGTTACACCTTGTGGGTATGACTTTGTGCGTATCAATTTGAGCGTAGAACTTTATGCGTATGAATTTGTGCATATGCATTTGTAATATAGGTGCTAGGGTATGAGATCTCTGACACATTACCTTTTCTACTCTTTTGTGAAAGCCATTATCCAATCTCCCTAACCTTCTCGATATTGCCCGCCTTAAAGATAGACGGCATATGACCATCCCGCGATTTCATCTTGATCGAACTCATCAATGCACCGAGGATAAGCTGCACAACATGGGCCATATATGGAATATGATTTTCCAATTGACACTATTCAACCGATAGTAAACTGCAAGCATTGTTTAAGGCTTCGGTGAGTTTTCGGTTATTGCTGGCACTATCAGTGGTGAAACCTAGAATTGTATCCTGAATTCAGTATCTGGCTAGAAGGTCATTAATTATCCCTACCATATTATCCCCCGTATGAGAACCCCTGATTTCCTCGAACCCAATCAGCACCTCCTCCATCTGCCAGCTATCTGAGAGCCAATAAGCCACAATTGCTAAAAAAGCAAGTTTGTTGGGTGAAGTCCATGTATCGGCAGCCAGAGAAATCTTCCCTGCAGCGGGTAGACATGTTCAAATAGCATCCACGGTAGACTTTCCTAGCCGTTTCAACACCGTGTTAATGTTGTTGGGCTGCGGATTTCGACTCCCAAACGAATGTACTTGAAGACACGATGAAAGGCAAGGTTGTTTGAGCAATTAAAGGCGAGATGCGTTGCTAAAAACACTTTTAGAAAGTATTCTTCGAAATCATGCTGATTGAATCCTGCTGGTGTGGCCAGATCGATAATCCTACGCCAATTTCCAGTTTGAGTCCCTTTTTGCAATAGCGTAAGAACCGCGATACCAAGCGGGCTTCCGGCCCGCCCATCATATCCATTAATCTTTCTCTTGATTTCAAACACGCAGAGGACCTGTTATAGTCATGAATCGAGCTAGTCCCCGTGCCTCTTGGGTCAGCTAGAACCTTTCTGCACATAATACACATTACTCGCCGCGTGCCAATAGCACTACCTAAACGGTCGGCACATTGTTGAAAGTAATTGCACACCTCTGTGCCTTGAAGATCCGAGTTTCACCTTATCTTTTTCTTGCCAGCATATTTCGCAGTATAGGCTATATACCCTGGTGTGCCTTGCCACCAGTCCATCCATCTCTCATGATATTCCTCCGTATAGAGATAAAAGTTCCCAAATATCTCAAATGTAACTCTGTCGCTTGTTGACAAAGTCACGGCTAGTGGGTGAAGTAGATTCCGTGCGTGATCTTGGTTTCCACGGGGCAGCGCTACCAAATCGGAGCGCAAGGGTGTTGGCGAACTTGAGAGTGGTACGCGGGCCACACCAGTCAGAGGTCTTGGGGTTGGGGTTACCGGGCCTTTGCTCCCATATGGGGTGGATTCTGCGGAGAATTGGGATAATGATGGAGAGTATTCGCGTGCAGGGCTTTCGTGGAACCGTAAAAAAGAGGTACAGCCTCTTGCCCCGGAGGTGTAGAGCCCCCGTTGGCTTCCCATCGTGGAAGATTCTGGTTGGGAAGACATCAAGTTGAGATGGTTCTAGCTATCCGTGTGCAGTAACAGATCCCCTTGGATCCCGAACGATATTTATATAAAAGTACAGCTCTGGTAGGCATATGAATGAACCTTATAAGTTGGCCCAGCTCATGTAAGTATCCAAGCTGGCTTCCATTCTGTGACCCATTTCATTGCTTGCATAATCTTTGAGTCTATGAATTGAGTATATGAACATGCATGCGTAGAAACCATTGGGCGGATGAATTTTTGTGCGTATGAATTTTGTGCGTATGGTTGTGTATGATTGCATGGGAATTACTTTTGAAAATAGCCGCACTCTAGGATTAGGCTCGGTAGCAGCTACATGAATTGGTATTCACCGCTGGGCTTTGGGCATAGCATTAGTCCAAATCCAGTAGGGGTTGATATACCCTGTTCAATCATAGTCTGAGGTAACCAAATTTGATCTTTTACGCGAGTTGACCAGTTCCAATTGAACACTCTTATACAGCGCCTTCACTCCCATATGGCAACCAAATCTTGAATCAAACATGCAAGTACAGGGTCTCTCAAAGCTATTGCAACTATTGAAAGCAAACCCAAGGCGAGGATCTAATACTTGAATACCATGCACTGACGAACGCACTCAGTGCCTTTCCCAGTGATTAAAGGTGATTCCCGATTATAACCCTTATATATAGGTTGTTAATTATGCTATGTAATTATCCTCCACTTAGATACTCACAAGAATATCATACCATAACCATCTTGTGACTACTACAGTCTACCTTTGCCGCCTTTCCTTTATTTACACCTAAGACGATGACAACGGCCCCAATTGCGGAAGCTTCAATGGATGAGTTTTATACCTGGACATTTGCCCCTGATGCAATAATCAACCTGTTTCCCATTTCCTTCGGCAGAATCAAGGCGGACTCTTTTTTCTGTAAGCTCTTACTGGATCCCACCTGCGGCAAGTGTGCAGCCAACTAGAACAATGAAAGCTGATAGTGAGCGATAGACAAACCTTGGGCCAATAGCCGGGCACCACGAATAGGACAACGGTACCAATTCGAGATGCGTGGATTCGAGTGGGCAACTGGTGGGGCGAAGGCCGTTAAATTGGTACAAGGTGGACGGATTGCTGGAATGTTCGAACGTAGAACAAGGGAATCCCGCTCTATCATACAGGCGCTTGAGTTAGGGTATGAGATTAAGGGTCAGGTCTCGAGCTTAGAAATATTTCAGCAGTGTGACTCAGGCAGGCGTGTGGTAAAAGGCAAAATGACGTGGGGCTTAGTTCCTGACTCAGACAGTTAACAATAAGTTCATTCTGACTTCTGAATTTCCATCATTTATATGCTCTTTAATTATATTCTAGCAAGCCTTGCTCGAGTTGACTTAATCTATAAGTAGCTGGTCTTGATAAAATCATTTTATAGTTTTTCCCGACTTCAAAACCATTTGGTCTTACTATAAAAGCACGATCTTTCTACATCTCTACATATCCATCCTTGATTAGTATCATGAGCACGATCAGGAAAAATATTGTAATTGCATCGACTGCACTGGATAATACCGACCCTGGTATCATTGCACTTCCTTGGCTTCGCGCAATGGCCCATGCTCTAGTCGACCATAGCATAGCTTCTTTGAAGCCAAGGGCTTTCCCAAGATCTCTCTAGACAACTAGGGCGACCTAGAACCAACTTTGTATTCACATCCTTATCTCTACTCGCTTTCCTGGGGTCATAAAGTTATACGCTCTTTCTGTAAGTCAAATATTCAATATCAATGCCAGGAACCTAGCTTACACTATGATGTGGTAGACATGAGGGATTATCCAAAGGCTGGGATGCACGCCCCCGTCTTTGGCCAGATGTATTGGTTGAAAACCAAAGTACATGAAGACAAGTCTGAGAATATGGACGGACAGCGGAAGGAGATGGTGTCGGCGTTCTTGGACTGTGACGATACCGTGTACAACGGGATCCTTGATGCTCTTGGAGCAGGAGTTTTTATCCGGGCAACTGTTTATTCAATGGAAATGATGCGTAGTGGAAGTACATGTAGCAAAGTTGTCATGGGTCTTGTTCATTGTACCATTGTGGATTCTGATTCTGATTGTGAGATAGAAGCCTATCCTGAAAACTGCAGAGCTTAACCTCTCTAGAGGAATATTCGTGGCTATTCGCGCCCATATTTGACCATAAATTATAATTAAACATTCACAGAGCGCGTCTTTACATCAAGTGCTTTGGGCGCGTATTTTGGGCGTATGCTTTCGGTGTATGCTTTGGGCGTGTGTTTTGGGCGTATGCTTTGAGCGTGTGTTTTGGGCGTATGCTTTGGGATTATGCTTTGAGCGTGTTTTTTGGGCCTATGTTTTGGGTGTATGTTTTGGGCGTATGTTTTGGGCGTATGTTCTGGGCTTATGCTTTGGGCTTATGTTTTGGGCTTATGTTTTGGGCTTATGTTTTGAGCTTATGTTTTGGGCATATGTTGTGGGCTTATGTTTTGGGTGTATGTTTTGGGCGTATGCTTTGGGCGTATGCTTTGAGGATATAGCTTTAGAGTGCAGGTCTTTTAGCGCATCACTTTGGGTACGTGGTTTTGGGTGTATGTCTTTGGGCGTATGGACTTTGCCGAAGAAACCAGAAGCCCAGTACTAAATAGTCAATATCAATCTGTGCTCAAGCTTATCGTTTTGTGCAATTGTTTCAAACTTCTAAACTGCTATCGTATTACATTTTACTGCAAAGAGTAAGGTCACCCACTCAACTCAATCATGACATAAAAGAAAAGAGCGGAATTGGTATAGGCGCCGGGTATGATAACAAAACAAATTAAACTCTCCAGGAGCGTGGGTCTCTAGAAATTCAGAGTAAGAAGGAAACAACAAAAGATGTAGCGAGCTGAATAAGAATCTAACAGAAGGAAAACAGCCCCCAGACTTATGATATGAGAGAGAGAATACGGGCTAAGGATGAAACCGAACGGGAGATATTGTTGTGGATAAATACAGAAGTGGGAGTAGAGGTAAGGCAAGGTAAGGGGAACCATATTAAGGAGAGTAAGGAACGCAGAACGGGCGTGAGGGGTCAGGAAAGGAACTAGGACATAACAAGAAAAGAAAATAGATGGAAGTAGAAAACATTAATTCTCCGGCTCCTGTTTCACATGTTGAGGGAAGTGCTGGCTAGCAATATTGAGGAGGGCCTGCCTATCCATCTCGCGGTCAATTCTATCCATCTCCTCAATGTTAATTCCTTGGTCTTCTGGTTCTTCCCTAGCAGCGGCCGGGAGATCAATGATAAGACAGGCATTGCCGGCAAGAAAGCGCTTTCTCTTGGTGACAATATTTTCGATGCTGTCCTGTTGCTCTTCCGGGCTTGTGGAGAAATCCTTGGGTGTCATAGCCCGCCCAAGCAGCCGCTTTCGAATCTCTTCGGTGCTACTATGGCAATGGTGTTCTGCCGCATCGCCGTGCAGACCACAAGAGGAAGATGCAGAGTCAGGGCGACCTACGTCTCGCATCCTACCTCCCAAACCTGAGCCGGAGATTTCCCCTTCGTCCGTCATATGGACATCATCATCACCCTCCCCCCAGCCCTCCACGTCCTCCTCCCAGCCCTACACGTCCTCCTGCTCGCGCTCCACATCCTCCTGCCCACCATCCACATCCCCATCATCGTCCTCGTCAATCTCCTCTTACCTATAAACATCATCGGAATCCTTTTAGCCATTGCCACCCTCATCACCAGACTCATATATATCGATAAAATCGACATCTTGATCCTCTTCATCCTCCTCCCACTCTTTGTAAACCTCCGCATTTGGCAAAAGGCACTCAACAGGCTTCACCCAGTCAATCAAAGGTCTACGCTTTTCGTCGAACTCATCCTCCCGAACCGTCATGTCCAAATCTCCTTCCATATCCTCTTCCGTCAATCTGTACCCCGAAGTACAGTCGTCTCCGCCGATAGGCACCGAGGGGCCTGTCCGAGCTAAACAACACCGAATATTAGTAAACACATCTCTAAGTTAATTAGGGAATGTTGAAAATGAGTTACTTGACGGTGGGTTATTAGCCAGGAGGTTTCGCCTCAGGCTACCTAGTGGTATCCTAAACCTGGTACGATGTGAGATAGGCTCCCTTGGGCTCACTGAATTGAATGTAGCTGCCCTCGCCAAAGCCACAAGGCGTCCAACAGGGGAACCTATTGTGGATACCGGGGCCCTACGCATTGTGAGTGAATGACTGCGCTCCCGAATGGCTAGCGGGCTGGGGCTCCAGGGAGGCGCGTCCTGAGATACAGCAGGCCACGGAGGCATTACCAGCGGAGACCCAGTTGACGAGCTTCTGGATCACTTCACCACACGGTCGAGCAGACTCTTCAGTCGCGCTGCCGGCCTCATCTTTGGTAACGGAAATACCCGCGATGCGGGCGAATTCGGTGGAGAATTGACTTCCATAGAGGTTAGGGGGTTCACTAGTGGCACACCATCGTCGCAAAACTTGTTTGGATAGTATCGCCGCCTCCGCCAGGATTGCGACACGTTCCTGCTCCAGAACCTCATTCTTGTCCACAATCTTCTCCTGATCCATTTGGGCTTTGGTCTCATCGTCAAGCGCCTGGTACTTATCATATCTTCGCGCAAAATCACGGCGTTGTTTTAGGCGATTGCCTCTAATCGCCCTTGCATGTTTGAAAGCCGTTTCCAAGGAGGTAAGGCTCGCCCTATGTTCATTCCGGCGACTGGTCTCAGGATTTACTGAGTGTCCCAAAGCGCCTGCCGGAAGCGGCCGCCACTTATAAGCAGATGGCATTGCTCGTGGAAAAAGGTATTCTATTCGTCAATGTTTGTACATATAATTTGTGCGTATGATTTTATGCGTATGATTTCTTTGTGCGCATGATTTTGTGTGTATGATGTGTTCGTATGAACTGAGCGTATGATTTGAGGGGTGATAAAAGAGCAAAGGAGCAAAGACCTGTGTGAAGATCGTCACTAAATTACTATTTGGGATCAGGCAATAAGTAATCTATGCAGCGACCTTTTTCCCGCGTGCCCTGTGATGTAGTGGAGAAAGTAAGGGAAGTAGAGAGGGTGGTACCAGTAGAGAGCCGTATCCAGGTTCATGTGGCAAGAGCCACAGGTGTTTCTTTTCTTTTCTTTTCTCTTTTCTTTTTGTTTTAACTGCTGAGTGTGTTTCTGTGATGTATGAAAAAGAGAAGCAGGATTGCAGCGCAGAGGGCAGAGCGACCAGAGGATTCTGTTCATGGCGAGAGCGTGGATGGAGAAGGTAAGAGTGTGGTCCGAAAGAAGATGAGTTAATTTGGCTTCTCTTAAAAAGAAAAGAAAAAGTTAGTTCACATCTTGAAAACATTGTCACGGTCTACGCGCAGTCACACGTCGAGCCCTCCTGTCCACCACACATCAGCAACAGAAAAAGGTTACACCCGGACGCACCCCGCGCTCCCTGTGCGTCCGGCGGTCCAGGCGCATAGAACGTAAACTCTCGTTCTGGGTGTGCGGTCCTTTATTGGGTGCTTGTGGACAGGGGTCCATGCCGCCCGGACGAACCAGACGCAACCAAGGACTCAGAAGGTACCCGACGCAGAAAGGTTCTCCAGACACAAAAAGGTTCTCCAGACGCAACCTGATAGGATAGTACCATAGTGGAAGTACTCAGGAGTTACTGGCTATCATCAGATACCTCCTAAGTCAACAACTCTACCTTCGAGGACTTTGAATGAGGTAGTGAAAACTGTGGAGAATATCCAAATTGTCCGGAATGATCCATCCAGTATTCCTCATGTTTACTTATTTGAGTCATTTAGATACTAAAATACGAATATATTTATTAAAGCTAGTCTAGAAAACAGTTGCACTCCGTAGCTAAGAATTTGCAAGTACTTGCCCGGAGAACTAAAGTTCAAAAGTATCGATAACCCTTAAAGCAGCGGTCGGAGAGTGTCCGCATGCCTGTAGCACCCAGTAGCGGACAATTTGAAAGTACTTGCCCGGGGAACTCAAGTACAAAGGTTTGGATAACATTTCAACCAGCGGTCGGACAGTGTCGGGACAGGGTGCGTTGGAATCCGCCGGTCGAGGGGAATCGAATGGTATAGGTTTCGAAGCGTCCGCATGGCTATAGAGGTCAGCAGGATGAAAAAGGCAGATATCTCAGGGGGCAGATGTCGGCCAGAGTCGGGAAGGGTCTCATTGGAGTCCGCTCACCGAGGGGAATCGAATGGTATAGGTCTTGAAGTGTCCGCATGCCTATAGCACCAAGTAGCCGCCAATTTGAAAGTACTTGCTGGGGGAACTCAAGTGCAAAGGTTTGGATAACATGTCAACCAGCGGTCGGACAGCGTCGGGACAGGGTGCGTTAGAATCCGCCGGTCAAGGGGAATTGATTGTTATAGGGTTCGAAGCGTCCGCCTGGCTATAGAGGTCAGCAGGATGAAAGAGGCAGATATCTCAGGGGGCAGATGTTCGCCAGAGTCGGGAAGGGTCTCATTGGGGTCCGCTCACCGAGGGGAATCAAATGGCATAGGTCTCGAAGCGTCCGCCTGAATATAGAGGTCAGCAGGAAGAAAAAGGCAGATACCTCACCGGGCACTGGCCGATGTCCGCCAGGGTCTGGCAGGGCCACATTGCATTCCGCTAGAGTCTGGCAGGGCCTCATTGCAATCCGCTAGAGTCAGGAAGGGCCACAGTGGAATCCGCTCGCTTAGGAGTAATGAATAGTGTCAACCTGGATGGAAGAGCATGCCATTCTCTGAAGGTTCATAATATTCAATAGTTCCACGGATTCAATCATGAAGCCTGATACGAGGTGGGAAGAACTTAGATAGCTTTTGCGGGAGTTGTTAGCAGTGATTAAATAAGGGGTATGTTTTCGGTCGTTACCGGTACAATAGATGGGTAGTCATCCTATCTTTAGATCCTTTTCGTCAGAAGAGCCTTTACCTGGTGATAAAGTAGTCCATTGTAAGTAGAGGCCATCAGGGGCCGGGAGAGTTCCCCAATGCAGAGCCCTATGGGTCACTTACATTGGGTTTCTTCGTGAGATTAGGGTGTGAAATGGACCATCCAGGTGTACAGGGCGGACAGGATGCGGGTTGTATTGCACCCAACGGACTAGGATGCAACCATTGTGCTAGGGCCATCTGAGGGCAGGTTGGGCTCACAGGATACTCCAGACGGATTTCCTGCGTCCGGACGCAATGCCTATCCGCCCGGAGCAAACGCTTTTTTTGATGATGCAGTAGCCTAACCAAAAGCTCTACTACTCACCAACTTCTCAGTATGTTATGAATAACCCCCCAGATTCAAGCCTTCTGCTAATGGGTTTCATCATTCTATCAGAGCAAGGAAATTATAGCAACGAGAGCTGTGTCTTTGGGTTGGGAGGGAAGATCGGAGGGGCGTACTCTCCAGGTCCATTTTGTGACTACGATTCTATACTTGATACATAAACAGGGAACATATAACATCTTGGAACAAATACAATGTCTAGTACAACATTTTCAAGCCATTTCTACATGGAAGGGATTGTACATTGCGTGTTATAGTTGACTGGGGGTTGCCTTCTTACACGACTTTAACTATCGTACAATTCAAGTGTATGTATATACCGATGCCCTATCAACCTTAACTGTCGTTTATTCATCTAGACATGATGAATCAATATACGCCTAAACAGCAGGGGACTCCCGGAAAGATATGACGAGGGGGCTTGAAAGCCACTCCTCATGAAATAACCAATTTTTATTTAACTTGTTGGTATAAAATAACACTTTACCCACCTCTCCTGCAACATACTACTTCCTCTTAGGAAGCCCTAATATCAGACTCAGCTATCAGGAAAGGTATAGGGTCCATACACATACGCACAAAGACACATACGCACAAATACACATAAGTACAAATACACATACGCACAAATACACATATGCACAAATACACATACGCACAAATACACATACGCACAAATACACATACGCCCAAGGAAGAATACTCCAGTCACCTACACACCAAAGATCATTTTGCGTCTAACTTCTGAGCAAAAACCCTTCTCTCTTTTCCTGTGAGCCTCCTTCCTCACGCACCTGTCTGTCAACACAACAAACAAGCAAACACGAAAAAAGTAACTCGTGCTCAATGCCTCCGAAAGGTCGCGCAAATGATGGTATCTTGGGCCACAAGGGTGGTGGAAATTAGCGGCCCCCAACTCGGCATCTTGGTTGGAAAAGAGCTGGGAGGGGTTTTGGCGGAGTCCAGCAGCCGGCTCAGTATCCAACTGGGAGGGTGGCAATGGCAGAGATTATTAAGTATCGCCGCGATGGCGGGTATCTAATTCCCAAGGCCCCATTCTATTGTCTTTGCCAGGAGATTGTGTCAGATTTGGCACTTGAGTAGTGTTCGTTACGGGGCCTCCGGGGCCCCGAAACCGGCGGGCCCCCGCCTCAATGCCCCGCCCCGCCCCGGTCAATGGCCCGGGGCGGGGCGTTTCTTTTTTCAACCCCTGCCCCTGCCCCCGTCCAGGCCCCCGCCCCGTTCAATGCCCCGAACACCCCCCCTGTCAATGAATTTTCTCCGCCCAGGGCCCCGCTTTTTCGTATATTCCCCTCTCGAACATTGCTCTTTTGATACATGATTGAGTAATTGTGTGAGCATATACACGTCCCTGGGATGAATGGACCGAACA
>Ga0307517_10001627_pt1 | contig 37285 bp, 47 predicted proteins | sample 23_EM_MG_FD_194515 | JGI IMG/M metagenome (GOLD analysis project Ga0307517, IMG submission 194515) | Populus trichocarpa ectomycorrhiza microbial communities from riparian zone in the Pacific Northwest, United States - 23_EM | ecosystem: Host-associated > Plants > Roots > Unclassified | place...
AGCAAATTTTGTGGGAAGAGCGGGGTTGTCTTCCATGGCCTGATTGATGTATCCTCGCATACCCGCTACATTGATTGCAAGCTGGTATGTGAGAGTAGAGAACAAGTATCCCTTTCCATCACATCTTGAGACCTTCCTCTGGAAGAAAAAGCACCCCCCAAAATCCAAGTTATTAGCACTTAGTAGCTCCGCCATTGTTTGCATGAGGGCCAATTTCCCAACACCCGCTCGTCCATTAACCCACAGCACTGAGGTTGAGGCATTCGGATTTTCGAGCCATTGTACAATATCGTCTGCAACCTTTTTGTGCGTACCTGGGTGGCACCTGGGAGGCGGATCCCGCTCGGATGAATCGTGCATGGCTCCATGCGAAATCGCCTGACTAAGCGCTTGTAGGCCTGCAAAAGATCGCAAGTAGAGGTATAAATAACATAAGTGGAACATAGAGTTGCATTGGGGTACGCACCACTCCCGACTGAAATATTATTGTAGTCCCCATTAACAGTGAAGAATTTTCCACCGTTGATACCCACTGTGGTAACCCACATTCCTCGCATTCTGAAAAAATGACATGACTTCTCCCACTGGACTGGCTTGTAATCAAACACCAAACGGCTCCTGAGCGCAATTAGATATGTTTGGATTGGTAGACTCTGAGGCCGTAACGAATGGAAGTAGTGGGAGCTTCTGAAGCCTGAGGCTCCTCGAATTGAATGGCAAGGGGTGGCTGCTCATGGGTCTGTCATGGCTTGCGTCGTGGCGATGCACCATCAATACTAAACCTCTGTAACCAGCATAATACCAGTGTTACGAACGCTCAATTTTTCATTTCTACTATGCAGTTACCGATTATCTTACGGATTATGGACCGTTCTCCCGACTCATACATAGCATAGCTGTGTATCCTTCCATTCCAGAACACCGCCGACACAGCCTAGCTGTGTATTCCTATTACCCAGAACATAGCCTTATTCCGAGTATCGTTCTATTAGTATTGCACTGCAGCATAGGTACTATGACTCGTATTCCAGATATTACACAGCCTCATAGCTATACGAATAGTAGTATATAAACCTAGTGTAGACGACCTTATTCTGTAGCTAGTTCTCGTTAGCAATACGACGAACTTGACCTTACGAATCAGACCTCAGATAAACGAACTCGACTCGAAGACGATCTCTTCGACTTGAAGACTAGTTGCTGAACGAACGACTGGTGATAACTACTATAGTTATTTGAAGTCGTAACAACCAGGTTATTGAAAGTCTGGCAAGAAAGTATTTCTGGTTGAATATCCGAATGCGTCACACGGTTGAAAATAAGATTAAGGGCCTGTTTGGGACCCGGCTTTTTTTTTTGCCGCCTGCCAAACTATTCGGCTTCGGTAAATTCTCAGGGCTTTTGCCAAACCGAAGCCGGCATGGTGTTTGGTTGCACTTGGTTTCGACATTCCGTGTGACAGTTCCCAGCTTTTGCCCTCGACACGCCTCTCGTTATCACATCCCACTGTCCACACATTTCCACATTACTATAATAATCAATAATAATATACCTTTCCTACTCTTGCTATAATATGCCCCCAAAAGGCTCCAAAAACACTGCATCTCACGACGCTGCACGCTGCAGCTGGACAGACGCTGATGATGTGATCCTTGTGCGCGTCCTCAAGGAACAAAAGGAAGGAGGAAATCAGTCTGGTGCAGGCTGGAAAAGTCAAGTCTGGACACTTGTCGAGGCAACTCTCAAATCCGAGGGAATTCCAAAGGGTGGTCCCAAAACGGCGAACAAATGCCAGGATCGTTGGACCAATGTACTTGTGTTTCCTTTCCTCACTTTACTTGTAGCTCATTGACTTTGAATTTTGAAATGTAGCTTAAGAAACAGTTTGTTGAGGTCCATGCACTATGCAACGCCTCTGGATTTGGGTGGGATGATGGCACCAAAAAGGTGGAGGCTTCGGATGATGTCTGGGAGGCATACCTAAAGGTATTTTATTTGCTTTTGCCCATCTTCTCTTTCTAAAATCATTACAGGCCCACCAAAAGGCTTCTCGCTGGCGAAAAACTTCATTTCCACTCTATGATGAGATGCACTATCTTGTTAACGGAATTGTGGCAACTGGCGCAGACGCCTTTCATCCTGGACAGACCCCCGCTCCCTCTGAAGATGAAGAGGGCAGCGATGCTGATACTGGCGTGAATGGCCCTAGCAATTCTGGGTCTGCAACCCCTTCTGCAACCATCCTTGATGATTCGGTTGCCAATGAAGTTCTGGATGAGGACGAAGCAACTTCTGTAAGTTTCAGTTCGCAATTTCATCAAATCATTCACTCCATTTTCAAATAGACACCTGCCTCGACAACTGCTCTAGTCAGCTCTCGCAAACGAGTGCGCGCTGACTCAGAGTCCCTGAGTTCAGATATTTCAGCATCTGTCAAGTGCCCTCGTGGACGTCGCCATGCACAGGCCCATTCTATCTCAGAAGTCGGTGATGCTCTGGCACAGATGGCTGCTGCCTTGAGTGCTGGTGGTGAACAAGGGACACCTTATCGCCGAAAGAAGGCTCTCAAACTTGTCAATGAGGATGGTGAATATTCATCCGACGAGGAAGATAAGATAAATTACTTATTCTGTGATGATATGCGTGCTGCAGATACTTACTTGGGTATTGTCAAGAAGGAGAAGCGTGTCAGTTTCATCTGTAAACGTCTCGAAAAGCATGCTGAGTCTCAATAACCTTTTTCGTACATATTACGCTAACTAGTATCACTTGATACCCCATTTATTTTGTTGCTATTTCCCTCACGTTGACCCTTGTTACCAATGCCTACTATATCTGCTATTAATATCGTATTCACGGTGGTATCACCTATGTAGATAGAGACTTATTCTCCACGTCGTCGTAATTCTGCTTGGTAGTCCACCCACATTTGCCTCGCAATCCTAGCACGCCTTTCATTTGCCCTCTGCTTTTCCTCTGCTGTGACGTTGAAGCCCAACTCCACTTCTGAGATAACACGAGGTTCCCTCTGAGTCTCAGTGCCTGCTGATCCTGCTCGCATTGGAGCTGTAGAATTTGTTTGGTCCGTAAAGTTGTCTTGGTCTCAGTCGTGTATACCAACAAAGTTGTGAACTGCAGCAAGAGCTGGAACAAGCATTGCCTGCATATCAATCGGATACTCTGGTGCTGTCTTGAAAACACTGAATTGACGTTTGAAAACACCAAAAATATGCTCCACAGCATTTCAAGCGGATGCATGATGAAGATTGAAAAGTTCCTCATGATTTTGCGGTCTACGGTATATGTTGTCAGGTAAGAAAACACAAAAAAAGAGGCAAGGACATTGCCTTTGGTTTCCGCGGCTCCACTCCTTTAAATGGTACCTAACTCCACGATACGGTGTCAGGAGCATATCGCAAGTAGGAAATCCAGCGTCTGCAAGAAAATAATATCCACGAGGAAGACGAAGGTCCTTCTGGGCTGCATATTCAAATATTCTGGAGTCTGCAGCACTACCCTCCCACCCGCTGAGAATGTATAAAAATTGGAGGTCCCAATCACAAATCGCAAGGACATTTTGAGAAATAAATCCCTTTCGGTTGCGACAGCGGACAGTCAGGTTCCTGCCCTTAGATCAAGTTCCACTTGCCATACGCAACGACCCAAAGCTCTATCCTTATTTCAAGGATTGTCGCGGTGCGATCGATGGGTCACAATTCAACAGCTGGGTCCAAGACGAGGCCACATATTTGCGATAGAAAGATCCAACAAGCATTTTCGTGACCACTTTTAAATACCTACCACCGTATCGGAAGTTGGATAAATGTAAACGGAAACAAGGAAAATAATTACTTACTTGCTGATAGTTTCACCGCTCCGTTGAAACCTCTCCTGTAACATTCTAGAACTGGCACCAGTCCGTGCAAAATGAAGGAATATGGCAAGTTTTTCCTCTGCGCAAACGTGCTTGCTATCTGAGAGACCATGTTGCAACGTCAATTCTGTGCAGAGTTTGCGAAAGACATGCTTTGCCATCCCAAGCTGCTCATGCATGCGTACAGGAGACAAGTAAAGTTCTGTGAGCCATCGTTGACCATTTAAGATGGATGTGCATATGGGTGTCTTTGGTGTCGAAGATATAGCTACAGATAAGAAGGCAGCAACTGCTGCTGCGAAGATGGTACCTTGTAGGAGGCCTTTTTGGTGGGTCTCCATTGCTGATAGCTTTGAACGACGTTTATGAACGATTTCTGTACATAGCCGTACCATAATTGCGTGGAAACGACGGTGAAAGAGGCGAAAGCGTCGAGTTGAAAGCTATCTAATCCCAATCTGATCGTTGTGACATACTGTGACTCTATCCCAAAACCCGTGGGAGTCGGCTTTGTTGGAAACCAGGTTTTGGAAAGCCGAAGCCGAGAAAGGCCCGGCAAAAAAAAGCCGGGTCCCAAACAGGCCCTAATGGAGGATGTCATTGATGATTGGGGAGGGTTGGAAGAATATTTTAATTTATGGCATGGTATTTATGTAATATTATAGGTTATCGCCCCTGCGGCAGAGGTCGTAGCACAATTGTAGCAGCTTCGACAGGTCAATGGTACAAATAGAAATTTTGGACATGTTGCCATGAATTTGTTGGAACTTGAATTTTGAAGGAGTCTAAATATTATCCCCCACTTCCTACCTCAAGCTCTACAATTCAAATGGGGATTGGGAGCTAGCCGCTTCTGGTAGGTTGAGGCATAGGAAAAATAATGCATCCAAGGTCAGCAAGGATGATCCATCTTTTGGTGGTGGCCTGGGAAGCATGCACGCGTACACCCATCCCCAATAACGCCTGGTATGAAAGCAAATAAGAACAACAGTTAAAGATCCTGCCCATTGACGAATTTCTTACATGGGAAAGCCGGCAACAGGGAGTCTTGGAAACCAGGCGCGTCAGCATTGTTCCTTTCCAAAAAGTCAAAAACGTACAGGATATTTTTCAACCGCTGAAAAAGCAATTCCTCAAGACGCGTGTTGCCAAGTGAAGAAGTCAAATTCTGCGTCCCCATTACAGTGTCGAGGAGTTCATGGGCGATATCTCTGAACAAAAGATGCATCCGGCCGGCGAGACCCGGAAGCTGTGGGTGGGTTTGTTCTACTCCGTTATATATATACGCCGTATGCTTCTGCAAAGCTGAAATCCAGTCGAGAATCAGCAGTAAGGTCGCTTCGTCGTTACTCAGAAGGGTCTCCATGAGAATAGCCTCTTCACAGAATTTCGGTAGGATACCATTCGTCATAATTGCCTGATAGACCGACCTAATTGCGCCCTGAGCGGGACTGACAGACGACTCCTAAATATATAAATGATGTTTTGTTTTTATTTCCATATATCATTTGAATCGCTTACCATGTATTTGCACACCCACGATGCAATGACAAGGGTTATCATGGTAGAAGCCTCTGTCGCTAGGAACACCACTGCCCAAGGAACTCCAGACAAAAATTCTAGGAAATTTTGCAGGGCCTCGTGAGCAGCAACGTCTTCGACACCCTGCAGATCTAGAATACAGACTGAAGAGCTAGAAATCCCATGGTTTTGTTCGAAGTACTCTCTAATTCCGAGTGCCAGCCTGAAATCCTCGTCAAAAAAATCTGCCGAATTAGGCCCCCAAGTGGCGGGTTGACCAATGCTTTCAATGACTTGGAAAATCGCTTCTTGGCATTTCCTGACGCGGAGAGTCCAAATTTGTGGATGCAAATGTTGGGCACGCGAAGGATCAACAAAGAATTCACGGAGATGACGGCAAGCAAAATATGATATGGTTTTGTGTCCATAATAGTTTTCGAGATTAGGCAAGTAGAAATTGCTCCAAATGAAGTGGGAATTCTCACGGAGGATATTTTGTACCTGCATATTGGGGATGTCCCAGATTTTGCTCATATTGTCAACGGGTCGGGGGGTCCGCCATAGATGTGCATCATGGAGGGGTGACAAAGGGTCTCGAGCGAAATCGAGAGCCAAGTGTCCTATAAGAGAGTTGGCATCTAAGAATGATGCTCCCAGAAATCGTCGATAATAGATATCCAAAACATTGCGAGTGTCCAGAAAGAGTTTATCCATTGTATCGCGCACCTCAGGGAGAAAGGGGTGAATTCGCAGAACCTACATGATGGATTAACAGGATGGGACAACCTTAGGGTTGCAGAGTATAAAATTTGACTTACATTCAAAGCGCTGCATGCAAAATGCAAGGCAGGGAAGACATGCGGTAATGGCACATCCCGTTGTTGCAAAGGGGCATTAGAGAGGGTCAACCTCAAGTCATTGAAGGTGCGATGTAATGCCTTTCGACTTGCAGGCCTCAGCCACCGGAATGTTCCCTGATAGTAGATATTGTGGGTATAACCATGCCGAAACATACTCTCGATTTGTCTCCATGTACTGAGTTGGATGCCTGCAGTTGGATTCATGGCACTGGAAGAGCAAATAGCAGTAACGATATAAGATACCTATAATGAAACTCACCTCCGGATAGATTCGATGACCAGGTCAAAGGCCCTACAAAGAACCTGGCTTTGGACAGCATCGAAATCAACGAAGTACTGTTGTGACCGTGCGTTGTCGAGCAGGAAATCAACAAAAGATTTATGCGCGAAATCGATGCGTTGGAAGATTTGGTGAACGGTGCCAGCAATGCCAGGTGCAGTGGCAGCCCCCTCAACAGCTGTCAGTGACTGAAGTGCCCGGAGAACCACGCAGACTTTTCCTTCTCTTGTACCAAGTATATCGGCGACAAAAGATGGGTATGTACCAGGGACGGCGCAGGTGAGCTCCCCATCGAAAACGGTCATGACTCCCAATACGGACTTCAAAAAATCTGGATCTGGGTACACGGACAGGATTTGAGTGTACAAGCGATCGAGTTCTGAGAACGCAGCTGCTTGCATGGGACTGGGGTGCAGAATGATGTCGAGGTGCTCTTCTGGGTCACAGAAGTCGGAACCTACGAATTTGAGTACCGTAGCTGCATAGATAAACTGCCCCGATGCTCGCCAGGCAAGTTGTTCTAGTTGCGAATCTGATGGCCAAGGGTTAGGGCGAATAATATTTCCTCGCTCATGAATCTCATTGAGCCCATCTCGCAGGTACATCATGATGTCCGAGAAAGACTCGTAGTCTTCGTCAAGAACAAGACGACGAGCCATCTTCAGCAGTGGCTCCTTGTTGAACATATAGGTAATTTGGTACTCTGGACGACTGGCGATGATGAATCGGATGGTAATGTCGGGGATTGTCGATACTTGGGAAATGAGGGAGAGGATATCACGCTGTGCCTCGGAGCCGTCGCATTCATCTAGTCCATCGATTATGATTACTGGTGAAGGACGAGGGGTAGGGAGACGCATGAAGGGCTCGATAATAAGTTGGTGGAGTTGGATGGCAGCAGATTTCGTTGGGAGTGCAGGGTTGCCTTCCATAGCTTGATTGATGTGTTCCCGCATACACGCCACGTTGACTGCAAGCTGGTACGCCAGGGTAGAAAACAAGTACCCCTTTTCATCGCATCTCGAGATCTTTGTCTTGAAGAAAAAGCAACCCCCCAATTCCAACTTATTATCGAGTAATAGCTCCGCAATTGTTTGCATCAGAGCTGATTTTCCAATGCCTGCACGTCCGTTCACCCAGAGCACAGAAGTAGTTGTCTGTGGATCTTCGAGCCAATGTACAATGTCGTCTACAACCTTCTTGCGTGTGCCCGGGTAGCACCTGGGAGGCGGGTCCCGTTCGGATGAATCGTGCATGGCCCCATGAGAAATCGCATGACTGAGTGCTTGTATACCTGCAGAAGTCCCAGGTCGAATTATACGTAAAATAGAGCGCAGCGGTAGACTGGAAACGCACCACTCCCGATCGAAATATTGTTGTAGTCTCCATTGACGGTGAAGAATCTCCCACCATTGATACCCACGTTCCTCGCGTTCTGAAAAAAGGACATCTACTTTCTCGCTAGAGTGAGCGCAATCAGATGTGCATTGATTGATGACCCTAAATGTTGAAGGCAGTGAAAAGGGTGAAGATCTTACACCTGAGATTCTCGAATTTATAAGTAAGATGGAAGATGCACCGTTCATACGGAACTTGATTCGATAATGCTTACATAAAATTCGACCTTATTCTGGAGGTTTCGCAAAAGCAAGCCGCCTGAATATTATCTACGGTAGTTTTCATTTTTCGTTGCTGAACAATTGCTTTTAGAACTTGTGGTAACACATAACCTGGTCTCCAGAGTTAACAACAATCGCGAGCCTGAGAAACAAGTACACAGCCCCGCGCAGATCGCCACGACGAAGTCATAAGCCATGAGTCCAACCAAACTTGCCGTCATATCGTTCCAGGATTAAAAGCTTCACTGCCTACTGTTTCGACAATCTTGCAGCCTTCACAGTCCGCTGATCAAAGGGGGCGTGGTCATAAACTGGATCCGTATTATCGCCTGCTCGAGTGAGAGGAAATACATGTCATTTTTTCAGAATGCGAGGAATGTGGGTATCAACGGTGGAAGATTCTTCACAGTCAATGGAGACTATAATAATATCGGGAGCGGTGTGTTTCCAATCCAGCTCTAGGTTCTATGTTATTGACACTCCACTCGGGACACCGGCAGGTATACAGGCGCTCAGTCAGGCAATTTCGCATGGAGCCATGCACGATTCATCCGAGCGGGACCCGCCTCCAAGGTGCTATCCAGGCACACGCAAGAAGGTTGCAGACGACATTATACATTGGCTTGAAGATCCATGCACATCCACCTCGGTGCTTTGGGTTAATGGACGTGCGGGCGTTGGGAAATCAGCTCTCATGCAAACAATTGCGGAGCTATTACGGGATAATAACTTGGATTTTGGTGGTTGCTTTTTCTTTCAGAGGGATGTCTCAGGATGCAATCGGAAGGGGTACTTGTTTTCTACCTCGCATACCAGCTTGCAATCAACGTAGCAGGTATGCGAGAACACATCAACCAAACTATGGAAGACAACCCTGCTCTCCCAATGAAATCCGCCGCCGTCCAACTACAGCAGCTTATTACCGAACCCTTCGCGCGTCTCCCTATCCCTCGTCCTTCACCAGTAATCATCATCGACGGACTAGATGAATGCGAAGGCTCCGAGGCACAGCACGATATTCTCTCCCTCATTTCCCAAGTATCGACAATCCCCGAAATTACCATCCGATTCATCATCGCCAGTCGTCCAGAGTACCAGATTACCTATATGTTCAACAAGGAGCCAGTGCTGAAGATGGCTCGTCGTCTTGTTCTTGACGAAGACTATGAGTCTCTCTCGGACATCATGATGTACCTGCGAGATGGGTTTACTCAGATCCAGGCGCGAAGCGATATGAATTGGTCTCAGGATCCCTGGCCATCAGATTCACAACTTAGTAAAGTTGCATGGCGAGCATCTGGGCAGTTCATCTATGCAGCTACGGTGCTCAAGTTCGTAGGTTCCGGTTTCTGTGACCCAGTGGCGCACCTTGATATCATCCTGCGACCTAGCCCCAAGCAAGCAGCTGCCTTCTCAGAACTTGATCGCTTATACACTCAAATTCTGTCCGTGTACCCAGACCCAGGGTTCTTAAAGTCGGTATTGGGAGTTATGACTCTTTTTCAAGGGGAACTCATGTGCGCTATCCCTGGAACATACTCATCTTTTGTTGCCGACATTCTTGGTGCAGGAGAAGCCAAAGTCTGCATGGTCCTCCGTGCATTGCAGTCGTTGACGGATGTTGAGGGTGCTGCCACTGCCCCTGGCATCGCAAGTACTGTTCGGCTCTTTCAAGATGTCAACTTCTCCCATATATCCTTTGTCGATTTCCTGATGGACGAGGCACGGTCGAGGCAGTATTTTGTCGATCTTAATGCTTTCCAAGGTCAAGTTCTTCGTAGGGCCTTTGACCTAGTCATTGAATCTGTCCGAAGGTGAGTTAAACTTTTCATTATATATATATCCCACACACCGTCACCATGAATTACGCCAGTCCCCTGAAACCGACTACAAGCATCCAAATCGGCACATGGAGACAGTTTGAAGTTATCTTTCGGCCTGATGATGATAATGATAGTATTTCCTTCTCAAACGCCATCAAGTGGCTGAGGCCTTCAAGCCGTACGGCGTTACATTGCAACCTCAATGAGCTGAGGCTGGCCCTCTCCGATCCCCCCTTGCGCCCGAAGGACGTGCCTTCTCCGCATGTCTTCCCTGCCTTGCATTTCGCATGCAATGCTTTGAACGTAAGTCGAGTTTGGCTGTTTAGAATCCTTGAGTCACCTCATCAATCTATCTTTTAGGTCTTGCGGATTCACCCCCGTCTCCCAGAGGTGCATGAGACAATGGATAAACTCTTCATGGACACCCGCAATTATCTGGATATCTGCTATCGGCAAGCCCTGGAAACATCAGTCCTCGACGCTAACTCTCTTATAGGACACCTTGCTCTTGACTTCTCCCGGACCAGTGTAGTGCCCTATAAATCATCCTTGATTATGACACCCCGACCAGTCATCAATATATGCAAGATGTCACGGTGGAACATCCCCAACGCCCTCGACGTACAAAACTTCCTCTTCGAGAATTCGCATTTAATTTGCAGCGAATTTTATCCCCCCATCCTTGACCGCTATTACGGACACAAGACCGTGACGTATTCTGCTTCTCGTCACCTCCATCAATTCGTCACTGATCCTTCTCGCGCTCAACACTTGTATCAACACTTTTGGACTCTCCGCGTCAGGAAATGCCACGAAGCTATTCATCAAGTCATTCGACGTATCACTCCCTCTGGAGATCAGGAAGACGAATTCATGAACGAGGATTACCGGCTGGCGCTTGGCATTAGAGAGTACTTCGAACAAAATTATGGGATTTCCAGCTCTTCAGCTGGTATTCTGGATCTCCGGGGTGTCGAAAACGATGCCGCCTATACGACCCTGCAAAAATTTCTAAAATTTTTGGCTGAGGTTCCTTGGGCACAAGTGTTTCTCGCGACGGAGGCTTCTACTATGCTAACCTTTGTCATTGCATCATGGATTTGTGATTGCTGGGTAAGTGATTCAAATAAACATCGAGTTACAGCCTTGCAATAACATCATGCAGGAGTCATCCACTGGTGTCCTCGGTGGCCCCACTCGGGATGCGATCGAGTTAGTCTACCAGGCAGTTTTGATAAATGGTATCCTGCGGAAGTTCCGTCAACAGGCCATTATCATGGAAAGCCTCCTGAATAACGACGAAACAACGTTGTTATTGATCCTCGATTGGATTTCAGCTTTACAGAAGGCGACAGTATGTATATCTAATGGAGTAGTGGAATATCCACAGCTTCCAGATCTTGACGGGCTACGGATGCATCTTTTGTTCAAAGATATTGCTCGTGCCCTTCTGGCGCAAAATCTAAATTCGCCATTTGGCACGAGCCCTGAAGAATTGCTATTTCAGAGGTTGAAACGTCTCCTGTAAGTTTTCGATTCTCTGGGGAGTGTGGAATCATGTTGATGGATTACCAAGACTGCCTGCCGCAGGTTTTCCCATGTAAGAACGTCCCCAATCGGTACGGTCTCAGGCTACTGTTCTCATTTGTTTCGCACTAGGCGCTATTGGGGAATCGTGTACACGTGCATGCTTCCCAGGCCACCTCCGAGTCCAAAAGATGGATCATACTTGATGACGTGGGATGCATTATTTTTGTTATGCTTCGACGTCCCGCAAGCCAATCCTGGTTCCTAGACTTATCGTGATTGGAGTGCATCATCGCCCCTTTCGTTCACCAAGAATTCGGACTTCAGGAAGCAGCGCCACATCCGTATTCTAAACCCACAGAAAGACCCTCACCGTGATTCGAAATATGATAAAAATAATCGCTAATGAGTAGACCCACCAGCAATCCCCGAGATGAAGGGAAGGTACGTGCATGAACAGAAAGCAATTTAAGACAGGCAACAAGCAGGCTGGCCGTAGATAAGCAACGTTGATGGCTAACGATGGGATGGATAAATAGATGTGGAAGAATAGATAGTGCTATGTTGGCGTTGCAGAGGAAGCACATGGTATGCATAGCTCTTCAACCAGCTATGTATTGCGAATCATTGGATCAACTTCTTTTACGGTTATACTTCAATCTCCTCACACAAAATATTTTGGCGAATTTCTCGGCATGCGCACTCGCGCACTTTGAGCAAGTCGACAGTTCACCTTCAAGTTGCATGTGAAGGATTTATGAAGGGATGCACTATCACAACTCAATCCACTCCGCCGTCCATGCCAGGCCCAAGAACCATTCAAATGGTGGGTCACTTTGTGCACTGAAATATTTATTATGCATACATAGAAGAGTTACAAAAATTGGATAGGATTAGGCTGCCATAGGCAAACTGAATATGTGTTACAAAAAAGTTTGTAGGTCTGTTAGAAAAGGGTCTAAATGGAACTAGGGAAGTTGAGAACATCCACATTTGGTGGTGGGCCTGGGTTGGTCGATGGGCGCTTAGGAACGACAAAAAAAATGTCCCATTTGCCAGGACGGACAAGTGCATATGAGTCTCCATTTTTCAAGAAGAATTTTTCTTCCCCCTGACGAATAGGCTCCCGTTTTTTCATGAGGGTTCTTTCGACCGAGTAGATTTCCGTTGTGCACGTCTGTGGACCAGATGTTGCGAGGACAAAGAGCTTAAAGTCAAAGGGCGAATTGACGGGTTGTCCGGTGCTGGTTCGCACAAAATCCGTGTTGTAAACTTGAAAGGGGGCCGGCCCTGGCCAAATTCATACGGAGTGTTCACTATCTGAAATTGGGCGGGTGTCATGATCGGGCGTTCAATGCCTCAGACTTGAGCTGGTTGAAGGGTCGTTAGAGCAGGCAGCCCAAACACAGACTGGTAGCGTCCCCCGCAACCCCACTCAATGGAGTTGCCATTATTGCCGTTGATGTTTGGTCCTTGGATCGCGAAGGCAGTGTTTTCCGATGCGGATAGATGATCAAACAACGTGGATTTGGTGTTGTCCAGATAGTCGTACATGTCCGACTCGGGGCCTTCATACAAACGATGCGCCAATAGCATGGCCTCGGGATCATCGCGCGGGGTGATGTTTGGGTAGTTTTTGGCGTTGGCAAGTAGCGCGTAATCGCGCAATGTTTTCTTACTGGTGAGAACAAGAGGGCTAACTTTTGTCCTGTCTATCTGAAACATTCTCATGTGAGCAAATATAGCCTGACGCCCACAATTCTGAGAAATAGCTCGACACAAATGGTGTTTTTTTTTTTTTAAAAAAAAAAAAAAAGATAAATCCATTGTCAAGAATGTATGGGAGTTTCGGGAATGACTGAAGCCGCAACATATACTTAGTCAAGCAAAAGCCTGAGCAAAGCCTGAGGCTAAGTAAGTAATACAGAAATGTTGAAAGATTCTTTGCTGTGCGTAGCCCTTCAGCGAGCCAAGTGTGGTATGGTACTGTCGTTGAATCTCCACTTCTTTTACTGTTACCTGAGCACTAGATCTTGAGTAAGCCGACTTTGCATGTGAAGGAATCTAGTCCACGCCATGCCCAAGAACCATTTTTCAACAATTGTTAATTGAAACATATATGATACGTACAAAAATTGGATGGGCCAAGTGAGCGTGTGTTACAAATAAGTATGTATCTAACCATGGAAGTTGAGAACATCCCCATTTGGTGGGACAGAGCGCTTAGGAACGACAAAAAGAGTATCGCGTTTGCCAGGACGGTGGATTGCATACGCCTCTCCTTCCTCCAAAAAAACCTTTTCTTCCCTCGTAGGGATCTCCTTTGTTGGTTTTACAATTATTTCGGCCGAAGGTACTTCCCTCGGGTACAAAGCTATGCATGCCCATGGATATTCCAAGGCGGCAACATTCCAAAGTGTGAAGTCAAACGGCGAGTTGACAGGTTCTCCGGTGGTTGAAAGCACGAAATCCATATTATAAATACGTTTGGATTCCAGACCGTCTACCAAAGGCCCTTCCCAAATTCGTACGGAGTATTGAGTATCTGGAATTGGGGCTGTGACAAGTCCGTCTATACGGCGTTCGAGTGCCTCGGGCTTGAGCTGGGTTGAAGGGGTGTCAGATCCTCTGGGCAAACCGAACACACAACTAAGTAGTTGATTACATAAAAAGTAACCCTAGAAATTTATCCGATGGAGTTGCCAACACTATTTTTGCAGCTCGGGTAGCGATGGCAGCATTTTCATCTTCACTCAAATGGGGGAAGGTCCCCTTTTTGGTGGCGTCCAGATATTCGTGAATCTCGGATTGGGGACCTTCGTAGTATACAAGCGACGCGACAATATAAGGGCGTCGGCGTCATCCCGCGGGATGGCGTTTTGGTAATGCTTGCTGTTAAGACGTTCCGCTAGATCGCGGAACGTCGGCCGGTCATTAGGTGGTGGCGGAGGGGGACGGGGCAAGCATGCTGAGATTGAGTGGATTGCCAGGTCCAGGGGTAGTCTGAAGGAGATATAATGTTGAAATACATATGCGGAGAGAAAGGGCCTACGTTATGTAAAGCAAATGCGCCCGCATAATTGACGCCCATAATTGACGCCCACAATTGTGCACAAATGACACTACTCCATTCCGGATCAGCGGCATCAGTCAGGAAACCCCTTCCACCATGAATTGTGGGAGCTTCGGGAGTGCATTAATGACGCAACAGTCGAGCCCGACAGGGTAAGATAGAAATTTAAATTCTTTTGCGAATGAGTGTTGATATGAGGATGGGTCCTCTGGTTTGCCGCGCATCTGCGCTTCCAGAGTACCCCACCACCTACCTTACGGTCCTCACAAGTTCACAAGGAAGTTTGGGATACGAGAGAGAAAAATGATGATTGAGGCTATTGAATAGAGACGCAAACAGAGAAGTGCAGAGAGAGAGAAGATCGTAACTGGTACTACTCGAGTACAGCTACCGAACTTCGGAAGGCGAGAAAAACCACTAGGACAACAGACGAGACAACCGGGAGCAACAAGCAGAAACAGCGTAGGCCGTAGATAAGTAATGCTGGATGAATGATGGACAATGAACAATGGATGAAATGATGGAGGGAAGGAGGGAGGATGAATAGATATCTAGAGGAATAGATAGCAAGTTACCCTTGAAATCAGGTCAAGGTCGATGCCAAGATATCTGGATGGAAAGGGGAATGAGGACGACTTCGAAAAGCGAAAAAAATTGAAATGCAATAAACAACATGAACCGCGAATGAATGGATGAATGAACAGCGAAAGAGGTCGAAGCTCAAAATATATGCGGAGAGACAGAGAGGGAAAGAGGTGGGTGGGGCGAGATGAAGGAAGCTGGAGAAACAGAGAAAGTTCGAAAGCACAAGGACCCAAAACCAATCAAACACAATAATAGCAAAAAGAAAAGAAAAGGCACAAGTCAGCCAGAATGGAAAAGCAAAAGCAAAAGCGAAAAGAGAGGTCGAAATAAAAGAGAAATATGTGTAAGCGCGGATGGATGGATGGATGGTGTGATGATGGTGCGCAGAACGCAATAAAAAAAATAGGCAGGACAAAATACCCTTTCTAAGCTGCCTGCGCGAAACTGCTTTGTCGAGAAGTCGTCGGTGATAGTGGGATGGGTGGGTGTGGGTGCTGATGTTAATGGCGGTGGGAAGAAAGGATGAGGGTACCGAAACCGAGATAATATTACACACTCGTCCAAAGCGAGAGGTTTCCGGGGGGAGTCTGATTTGATTCGATGGGTCGCAGGCAATGGAGACTATTGAGAGAGAGAGAGAGACGATGAAAGAAGGTGGATCTGATGTAGATGCGAGGAGTTGGAGTTCGGACCTGTGCTCTGTGGATCCATACGTCGCACCAACAATGGCCGACGATGGTTGAGCGGAGAGGGATGGAGCAAAAGTGGGGAGGGTGGTAATGCAAGGGGGATGCGAATGAATGTGTAAGTAATTGTGTTGCTAAGGTCCGAAATGTAAGTAAAAGAATGAGTGGTTCCACAAGATATAGAGGCCAGGCACAAAGTAATGAACGTTTGGTAGTACAGAAGCACAAAAAAAGAAGGAAGAAAAGAGATCAAAAAGAACGCGAAGTAGATAACAAGGAATGTGTGTGTGTGTATGAAACCGAAGGAATGTGGGGGCAACCAAAAAAATAAAATCGGAATCCCGATGATTGGTTATGGTGGCAGGTAAATTGGGTAACGCGAACGGTCCAAAGAAGAGGTTTCGCGAACGCAAGAGTATGTAGGACGAGGGTGTTGGTAAAAAGTGCTGTATGGTACTAGAGGGCATATGTACAATCTTTATCAAAAGAAAAAGGAATTATGCACATCGCTTGGGTTGACGCTAGGAGGGGCGCCAGGGTGTAGGTTATAGCACTTGATATGGTACGGTTATGGTACGGATAGGGTGGTAGATGTCATCAGCAGGTAGAGGCGGGGGGATGTTGTCGGAAAATATGATTATGTATGGGATGTTGAGGATTGAGTTGAGAATATATGCATTGAAGGATGGAGATGTTGTTGTCAGTATGTGCAATGGAACCGAGTCGGGGCGATGCCAGCGCCGATGCTGGCGGTTAGTAGTCAGTTGGTGGTGGTAGTGGTGTTACATATATACATCGGGTTGATTCGATCGAGTGTCGAATCCCGAGCAATTGATAAATCGAGCGCAAACGAGAGAGGGATAATTCTTCTTCCTTCCGGATTCCTTGTTCAAAAATCGAGACCATTTTCTTTTTGTTCGTAGTCGTCGTCGTCATCGTGGGCAGGGGCGTCCACGAAGGTTTAGAGCAGCTGGAAAGCACTCCCTAGGCCTAGCGAAGCCTTCCCACAACCCGACAGATCCATCCCCCCGCCCTCGCCATCGGCCTCGTCCCCCGGGGCAGCTAGACTCCCAAACGATATCCTCCTAGCAGGCGCGAGTCTCCTCACACGGCGGAGCGTCTTGATCTTGGGCGACGTAGGCGGCGAGGACAACACGGGTGATGCCATCAATGGAGGAGACAGTGGAGCGCCGATTTCGTAAGCAGGCGACAACTCGCGCACAACCGGAGACGGCGAGCGCAGCTTAGGGGATGTGAGATCGGCATTGTTGTTGTTCTTTAGATGCGGGAGCTCAGGTCCAAACATGCTTGGGTTCCTTTGTAGGTTCATCGGCGCGCGGATACTCGGATGGCGGGGAAGCGTTGTGTTGTTGTTCTCCGCCTTGCCTGTCTTGCCTCCGTCCGCCTTATTTGAGGAAGTCGAAGTGGACCTGTTGTGTTCTCCTTTCTTCTTGACACCACTAGATGTCTTGGGACTCTTGGGTGCATTCACTTCCGCGGAGGATGCCACCCTTCGGGATTTGACTTTTGGCGACGCCTTGTCTTTGGCTGGCGGCACGGGCGGCTTTGAGCGAACGACAACAGGGGACGATGGCGCAGTAGCGACCATGGGTGAAGGAGGCGCAGAGGGCGGCGGAGAAGATACGACAGAAGGGGTACCACTAGTCTTGGTCCTCATCTTCTTAGCGCGTCTTGTCCTGGCCTTTTCTTCTTCGTCGGAAGAAGGGTACGAGCCCGAGAGCTGCCTAACGTGCTTGCGTTCCGTTATCGGTGCGCTATGTTCCTGCCTCGCCTCCTGCGCCAAGGCGCCGTAAGATGGGGCACGCTTGAAACCCGAGGTGGGTAAGTAGTCCTTGGGCGGCGGCGCCGGAGGCCCAGAGTACAGTGAGTCAGAGCGCCTAACACGTTGGAGGCGTGGGTCGAGGGGCATACCACTACTGCTGCTACTGAACAAGGAGCCTGAGGAGATGGTGGAGGCGGAACGATGCAAAAGACGGGGGGCAGAGGAGGATAGGGATGAAATGCTATTGAGGGTGGACGAGCTAGGGGTAGAGGGGTTAATGAGGGGCGGAACATCCGCTGGGTGAGGAGGCGATGAAGATCTGCGGTTGGCTCGGGGGGTTCGGGAGTATGGGTGATAGCTCGGGTTGGGGAAAACGCGATCAGTGCGCTGGAGACGATTCGAAAGGCTATTGAAGGTATGAAAGTGGGAACAAGATCTTGGGAAAGAAGAACTGACCGAGCGATGGAAGCATTGTCCTTGATATCAGCCGGGGTGGGCTTTATGAAATCCATACTGGACTGCCTATAAAGAGGACGGCGAGGGCCTCCGACCGGTTTCTCCTCTCCGTCATGGAAATATGAATAATTGGAGCCATCATCAATTTCGACCTCTTCCCTGATGATCTGACGGCGTTGTTCAGCTAGGGCCTCTTCTTTTGCATGTGCACGGGCTAATTCGAGGAGCTTTACACGTGTTGCGCGTATTGAATGAGGCCAATCTGCAGGGCCTTTGGCTTGGGAGACGCCACGAGCAATTTTATCGAGCAGGTTGGAGGGGGGAATGGGACCGTTGAAAGGAGTGACAAGGTGGGCTGGAAGCGCGTCCAAAGTCTATAAAAAAGAAATGTGAGGATGGAAATCGTAGAAGAAAAATGTGGAGATGGACCCTTGAAAGTAAGAGGACCTGTTCGGGCTTCCACTCGAAATCCATATCATCCGCATTTGAGCTGTTCCAGCTATCGGTGCTCTTTCGGTGTGAGGGATAGTAGAGAGACGTGTCGGCACAGCTCCTGGGTGTATGTGGAGACGCGGCGGAGTTGAGAGAGAGAAGAGAAGAACGACGATGGGGGAGAGGCGGGTGGGGGAGCACGATGGCCAGCGGGGTGAGCCCACCGGGTCGGCGCGACTGCATTGTGAAAAAAGAAAAGAGGAAAAAGAAAATAAAGGATGTGAAGTGGCCGGCGACGATGAGAGCAGTGTGCTCGCTCGACAATGGGGACGCGGACGGGGGACAAGAAAAGCGACTAGGGCGGTATGGGTAGAAGCGTCCAAACAACCCACAACACACTCCTGATCTGCCCCAACACATTGTCATGTCGGCGCTCGGACCACGCTCTCCGTCTTCTTCTGCTGTCTCTTTTGCTTTGTACTATTCTTTTCTTCTCAAGAATGGCTTCTTGCCTCCATCTAGCATCTCTGTGCTCAGAAATAAAAGAGAGATATCTTTGTCGATTTCACAGGGTCTGCAACGTGTTCTGCAGCGTGCCCTTCGCCAATCACCCAAAAATACATACGCCTACAACACGTCAATCTATTCCCAACGGCCGTACCATCCAGCATCTCTCTTCACTGATCGATCCTCCTCACACCGTGGCCTCTTAATTAATTGTTGAAACGTTGAAGCTCTAGATCCATGATCAACTACGCCGCAGTCCTTATCCCGAAGCTGATCCTGGTCCAATTCGCCCTAGCTGCACATGATGAGGCACATTCCATTGTACGTTACCTTCTCAAGCCTTCTCACCGGAAAACCCTAATGCCACCTTTAGCGTTGCCAAGTATGTGCCTAAATTCATCACCCCACTTTCACAACATGCCTATGAACGCTCGATGTACAGAAAACTACTACATGAATGAAAAAATGAAGGAAGGAAAGCTGACAGATGGTAACGAGCATAATCTATCTCTCATGGATGCACAACCAACAACACGAGGCCTCCGACCCGTTCGCCCATCAAACAGAGTGCAAGCATCGTGATTATGAATGGGGCAAGGTCGGGAACTCGGATATGCCTTGGTTAAATCCGCGTCTTAATGAATAGATGCATTCGGAGGCCAATTCGCATGAAGAAGCTTGAAGTTATATGTTCCTTGCCGGCCCTTATACTTGGCCAATGGCTACCATCGGCGTTGCAAGAGAGGTGGTGTTCTATGTATGTTTCTTTCTCATGTCATTAATTGTTAACGTTATGTCCAGCGCCCATGTCGGACCGTAACCACAGTGCAGTGAAACATACTTGGCGCTTTTCATCCTTTCATCCCCTTCTTGCAAACTGGCCAGCCTATGCTGACGGGCGCTCTATCGCCTTATATATAGTCCGCGTTGAAGGGAAATTTCTTACAGTTGCGATTGTCAGAGTTCGCCGTTAACGTCATCTGTGCCTTTTCATTTGGCGGTTACATACTTGTGTTGTGTGCATACGATCCACGAGCTTGATTGGAGAGCCGATTGGAGGCCCTGACAATGATCGTGCGGTGGATCAGGCGCGTTAGAAAGTCGAACCCACTGGAAGACACGTTCGCATTCCGCGTCTGGTTCCTGAACGTTTAGCAAACGCGAACGTAACGACATGCGAGAGCTTGTGCCAAATTAATTATTGGCATGCCGCTGACCGGATTTGTGCTTCACTTTTCGCCTTTGTTCTCGCCCTGCATATAATTCGGTAACAAATGGACAAGAAATATCCCCCGCCTGGTCTGGGAGAATTGCAGGAGAGGTCTTTCGGGCCCCCTGAACCTGACCTGAATCTCAGATGCCAAAAATTGTTCCAACTGCCTATCGCGCTTTATGTTTTCCGAACGTGTTCACGAACGTATATTCCAGCGGTGAGGTGCGTGGCGTGCCGGAAAAATAAACTTGAGTTTATTTTGGGCATGGAAGATTGCCCACATGTGGTCTTGTGGAACCAATTCGCCCTAGCACACATGACGAGGCATATTCCATCGTAGGTTACCTTCTCAGACCTTCTCACCGCAAAACGTACCACCTAATGCCACTTTAGCATAGCCAAGCACTTATGCACTGTACCTAAACTCATCATCCCACTTTGACAACATGCCTATGAACGCTCGATGCACGGAAAACCACCACGTGGACACACGAGGCCTCCGACCCGTATCGTGATTATGAATAGGGCAAGGTCGGAAACTTGGATATGCCTTGCTCAAGTCCATGTCTTAAAGAATAGATACATTTGGAGGCCAATTCACATGAAGAAGCTTGAACTTATACGTTCCTTTCTGGCCCACATATCAGCGAGAAGAAATCCATTCTTGCACCTGGCCAATGGCCGCCCTCGGCAGTGGAAGAGGTGAGGTTCTATGTATGTTTCTTTCCCATATCATTGTTCACGTTATGTCCAGCGCCCATATCGGACCGTGACCAGTGCAGTGAAATATACTGGATGTCCTTCCATCATCCTTTCTTCCCTTTGAAAAACTAGCCGGGTTATGCCGACGGGAGCTCCATCACGTTATGGTCCGCGTTGAAAGGAATTTCCTTACAGTTGCGATTGTCCGCGTTCGCTGTTAATGTCATCTGCCTCTTTTCATTTGCCGGTTAGTTATATTGTGTGCATACAGTCGAAACCCTTATTCCTTCATATTTCTCAACCTCAGGCCTTCAACGGGCAAGCTGACCGACCAAACCCTCACAGATAGAATGTGGAAGCACTGGCAATCGCACCCGTAAACGACCTCGCATTCCCTAACGATTACTCCCTGTTTGCTGTCTCAAGTTCACCGTTCCTACTTTTCGTTTCCGACGAATCAGTTAATTCGAAACCTCTTTCTAGTCGGACCATGATTTCCTCACCACCCATGGCGTTGCTTTTCAACGCAGCTCTTGATGTGGTCAGCCAATTCCTCGTTTCCCGCGCTAACGCTGCCGGGCGTGAACCCGGGAAGCGTTCAACGAGCAATTGGCACTTGAGGTAATCACCCTGTTCAGGGTTTAAATCTCGGGAACGATAAGTTCATCGCCGTCATTTCTTATTTACATGTGAGGAATGTTCTTGCGTCAGTCTTGCCAACTTTGCTACTAGTAAATGTCTAATCATTAGGTTTTGAATGTTGAACAACTGCAGCTGATTGACGACATCCTGATTGGTTGGCTCTTCAAAGTATTCGAAACGAATTTCCTGATTATAATTTATCGTTTGGGCAGCAAATCTGAAATGTAGCGCCAATATATAATGTGCCCACCACTATTTTCGAAACATTTCAACGCAACCAGAGTCAAGTTCTTTAGGAACACGAATCATGGTGTCCTGTCTCAACCTACAATTAGCTCAAGCCATCCAGGAGGGAAAAAATTTCCGCATCGTCCAGGCTATGCTCATTCAACAAAGCACGATAGGACAGAACGAGTATATTATTCACCGTTCAAATTGGGAATAACCCACCTCGATATCATTTCTTTGAACGTATCTGCACCTTAGAACCCGACTCAGAGCGGCAGTGACCGAAGGCCATCTGCATTCTTCCCTGCTTCCCTGATTTCTTTTGACCTTATCACGAATGTGGATTATCTGCCCCTGGACAATCATGATCAGCTACTCGCAACCCTTATTTTCCCTCCGGACGTGAAGCCAGTTTATGTGTACCAAGTGATCACCTCGCGCTCATCACCCATCACGATGACGACGCAAATCCCCTTCCCCTATGGGATCCAGGTACTCCACTGTCCAGATTAATCATGAACCTGCTACAGGAGAATTACAAACCCGAAGTGAAGATAATCCCCATTCATAGGTACCACAATGGCATGGGGATGTATGACGTACCGAAAAACGCTCGTCGCTTACCGTGTGGAAGCACGCTTTGACTCGGAAGATGATGTATGTTTTTCCCTTCCCTCCGTCCATTTACCAATAATCAGTACGATTGAACCCACATGATTCGAGAGGAAGTTAGGTGCTAGAACACTTATGTGCATTGAAGGAGGAAATTGCTGAATCGCGCGAGGGCCTCGCTGAACAAAAATACTTCATCTTCAAAAACCAACCATTTTCGCATTTTCGACTTCTCATTGATTTCTATGTGGCTTCTGGCTGTATTTCTTCCATTCTCTATGCTTATTGCAATAAGGTGTTCTCTCAATAAACAGGGATTGCAAGATAACCTTGACCTACTTGGTGTACTCTCCTTTGAGACTAGACCCAGACTTCAAGCTCAAGCCCTTTGATGAAGCCCAGCCCTGGCCTCCCAATACTCCTTCTCTTCTTCCATGATATCTATCGCTTCCAAATACCCATAGTCACCTACACGTCTTCGCTGCCAAGAAGTCGATAATATGCGATCTGGCTCAACCTAGACCAGGGTTTCAAATCTGAATGGTGAGAAACTACTCTGGAAATCCTGGATGTCACATAATTCCATGCCCAAGTCACTGGTAATGCCAGATCTGCCATCACTTCTGCACGATCCTTGGCAGATTGCCTACGGGAAGAGCATTTCCGCGAATGCCAATGATCTTGATCCCCTGTGATATATAATTCTCAGTGAATATGAAAATAATGCACCTCTATACAAGCAGAAAATTTTACCACAGACAATCAGGATTGGACCATACTAAGTATCATGCATTCTGCAGAAATCGAAACCTGATATGGGTAGGGGTTTCAAAAGCGGGTAGAAGGCACGGCCAATTATCTATAATACTAGTTGAATGGTTTTTTTTACAAAAATAAATAATGCAACGCACCCAGAATTTTTCTCCGGGTTCTCCAAACCCTAACGCACTCAGGGTCTCGTTGTCAAGTTTATCATCGATCTCAAGGGTTATTTCGCCAGACGCAATAAATTGCAAGTCGCTTTTGTTACGACTGGCATATGGATCCCGAGTTTGTAAAATGGTTATTCTTTCTCCAGGGAGGATTAGCTCGAGCCAACCTCCAAGGAAGACGGAAGTGAGACTCACACTTGGGCCATGGAAGGTTGACGCAAGTATGGGAGGTTTAGGATTTAGCTTAGAGAATTGTTATGTAATCTTCGGAGCTTCAATTATCGTCGCGTCGAATCGACGAGACAAAAAGTACTTAGAGCACTAATTACTTACATTGAAAAGATGAGATCTCGTTGTGGCTTTCATATCAGTGGTTGATGATTGATCAGTGGACTTCATGGGGGAATGACATCACATGATCATCATGATCAGCCTTGGGTCAACGCGCACATTGCACAACCAGTTCTCCCTGAAGGCTGACTCTCCAACAAGCTCCAACATCACCTCAGGAGTCAGCATCATTCTTAAATTTTTAACAGTGCTCATTAGAACTTTTCGAAGATATTTCTTTCCAAAATCCTTCAAAAATCATTCCCCCCATCCCGTTAAGTCTGCTGCTGCGACAAGGCCCAGCGTTAATAGAGGAAATAAAGATAAAGAAACCTTGTTTCTTGGTTAGTGGGAAGAGCCCGAAATTAACCGGGTCTGAATGTGGTGTTAGGCTCAAGGTCCGAAGAACAAACCCTACCAGCCCAGTATATTAGTACAAATATAACACCACACTGAAGGGAGGGCAAGCAAAATATTCGAAGGACGCGGCAGACGCGAGGAGTAAGGATATGAAACGAGCTCTGTGAGACGAAGTAAGTGCTGTCTGCCGCGCCACCTGACTTATCCTCAGATGAGTGATTCTTTGAAAAACTCATTTCGGAAATTGTTATAATTAGTCTTGATGATGCTTGCCAGAGGAAAAGCGGTGTCAGTTATATCAAATATATAAAAAAGGTAAAACCACACGCAAAAAAACGAAGCCACTACAAATACAACCCCTCTGGCGTCCCTTCATTCTTCCTGTAAAGCACCTTCTCTCTCGCTGTGGTGAAATCCGCCTTAGTCACCCGCATTCTGCGTTCCCGAAGAGCGAGGAGACCAGCTTCCGTACATACAGCCTTGATGTCGGCCCCGGATAGATCGTCCTTCGTCATGATGAACTCCTCCAGGTCGACGTCCTCGCTCAGGCTCATTCTCGATGTATGTAGCCTGAAAATGTGGCGCTTGGTTTTGACATCTGGTAGTGGGAACTCGATTTTACGATCGATACGCCCTGGACGGATGAGCGCGGGGTCGAGAGAGTCGATGCGGTTGGTGGCCATGATGACTTTCACGTCGCCGCGTGTATCGAATCCGTCGAGCTGGTTTAGAAGTTCCAACATTGTCCGCTGGATTTCACGTTCGCCTCCTGATGTTGAGTCGTACCTGGTGTATTTGTGAGTGGAGGGTAGCCGCGACGGGAAACTAACTCGAAAGCGCACCGTTTGGTTCCAATGGCGTCAATTTCATCAATGAAGACGATACTTGGTGCGTGTTCTTCTGCCACTCGGAATAGCTCTCGGACAAGTTTGGGACCGTCACCGAGATATTTTTGGATAAGCTCTGAACCAACGACGCGTAGGAAAGTTGCAGACGTTTGATTCGCAACGGCTTTTGCTAGCAATGTCTTTCCGGTACCCGGTACGCCGTACAGGATGACACCTTTCGGCGGTTTGATGCCCATTTCTTCATAAAGTTCGGGATGTGTAAGTGGGAGTTCGACCGATTCCTGTGAGAGGGAGGGGTTGGGAATCATGCTCGAAGCGTGAAAAGAGTTAATGATACCTTGATTTCCTGAATTTGATTTTCCAGTCCACCAACGTCCGCATAGCTCTCGGTAGGGGCTTTGTCGAGCTTCATGATATTGACAAGAGGATCAGCGTCGTCCTGCAGCACACCGACGATTGCTTGTGTCTTGTGGTGAAGCAACACTTGACAGCCGGGTTCCAGAAGGTCCTTATCGACGTAGGACATGATAGAGACGTAGGATTCCGGGCCTGACGCGGTACTAATAATGGCGTGGTCGTCGTCGATGATCTCCTCCATCGTTCCAACAGCCATTGGTGATCCACGCAAGTCATCCACCTTTGACCGGTCTTCCTCATTCTTTTCTTCTCGAGTTTCCTCTGGCTTAAGACGCTCCTGGTTCTGGATAAACTCCTCTTCCAAAAGTAGATAATCCTTAATTCGCTCCATCTTGAGTAGCTTCAGATGGCACCGTGTTGTTGGGAAGACAGCTGGGAGTTTGGAAGCTGCGGAGGGACCCTTTCTCTTCTTCTTTCCAACGCGAGTCGGTAGAGGAGGCTCCCATTTCTTCTTCTGGGGTTGACCGTCTTTCTTGTCCTTGTCGCCCCCTCCTTCGGCTGGAGGCATTCCAGAAGGTGAGTTACCCTGCGATACCAGATGTTAACCGCGTCCATTATGTCGACGTGCACCACTCACCATGATAGATTATCTTCTGAATGGGATTTCGTGTGTGGTGAGAGGAGAATCTGTAAGAATGTAATGTGCAGGCGACGCGTCAGTCTTCTCGATTAGGAATGTTTTCAACTCCGACCGAACGCGTGATTCCCTGTGATTCCCGTGGGCTTGAAGCGTGGCAAGGCATAACTCTCAATATCGCTCTTCCGACACATGGATCCAGTCAGGACACCGCTGACTGCGAGTTCTCAATTTATTCAAGCAGGTAATGAGGTTATATCTATGTTTAATCGATCAGTCTTCTCAGTCGACCCCAGACGATGACGACGACTTGGATGAGGAGAATATTCCAGGTTTCTCGCACCCTGCCCTTTCCCCACAACATTCTCCCGTAGTAGACAAGGGAAAAGGTCGCGCTACATACACGCCAGAGCAGCTCGCGCCTCCTACTACATCGAATGACCGACCAACGTCTCCGGCGGTTTCTGGCAACATCGGCAGCTCTTCACAAAACGCGCCGAGGGGAAATAGGCAGATGTTGGGTGGTGTTCAGGTTGAAACGCGGTATTTTATCCAATTGATATATGTCTCTGCAGTTCTCTCATGACCTGTGCTCTATGATATAGGTTTTCTGGAGGAGATACTCTAGATGAACCAGTAACGACCACCATTGTCAGTATCCTTCCATCCTTCACAAACCTACGGATACTAATAATTTTGTGACAGGCACGCGATCTCGTGTCCATATACGCAAAGCTCATCCAAGTTCTATATCCGAGACGTGCAAGTGGTAGGGAGGTCTTGAAGTGGGTGCTCAGTGCTTCATGATCACATCCTGGGCTGACTCTTCCTGTAGAGACTGGGATCTGTGGGGGCCCCTGCTGCTTTGTCTCTGTCTAGGAATCATGTTAAGCATTAATGTGCATATTTCTCAACTGAGTGCTCTGCTATCTCGATTTCTGACCCATTTTCGTTTAGGCACCACCCGCGCAATCGCTCAGCATTTTTACAAGTATCATCGTTATTTGTTCGCTAGGTGCTTTGGCTGTTACTGTCCAAGCAAAGGTTAGAGAGATTTATGCATTAGCTGTAGTGACAAGCAATTATTGACCCTCTCCTTTCTAGCTATTGGGTGGACGAGTGTAAGCATCACCTTCCTCTGCATTAATTGCCCTCAGCCCGACATTCTCTCTTTTAGATCTTTCTTCCAAGGTCTCTGCGTTCTGGGCTACTGCATTGCACCGCTGGATATCGCCGCCTTGATCTCCTGCTTCGTCCGGGTTATATGGATCCGTGCGCCTGTCGCATTACTTGCTTGGGCCTGGTGTATCTGGGGTATAATGTTATCCCATATCATATCATCTCGCTCTAACTTTTCGTTCTATGAAGCTTCTGTCAACTTTCTCGATGGAACAAAAATTGAACAGCAACGAATATTGCTTGCCGTATATCCCCTTCTGTGAGTTATTGACCTGGTCACATCTCTGAACCCGATCTTACGTTTCGGTCCACAGACTATTTTATTTCGTCTTGGCGTGGATGATTCTGATCCAGTGATCGTACGCGCCTGGACTTTGAGATGTTGCAGCCCCAACATGACCAGGCTACATGCCCCCCCCCATTTTTCCATGTATCCTTTGTACTTCAAAACCCTTCGCGCATAATTTAACTCTGGACACTCCTATAATTAATGCAAGTCGTATGGATAGATGTAGAAGTCTGATCCCTATATGGATGAAAGGAATCCAATGATGTAGAGGGAATCCCCTCTGCTGCATCGGTGATAGCGACGTTTCCTTCAAGATATGGGAATAAACCTCCACGGCAACGACTGGTCTGTAATTATCTTTTATTGCATCGCGTTCCAATACATAGCTGCCTTGAATCCTGCAGAGGTTACAGATGATCTAGTCGGGCCGGATCAGCAGCGCTTGCAACCTGCTCTCATGATCATTTCCAACTCTCCTAAACTAAGCAAGAATTCTGGAATAGATAGGGAACCTCTCCGAAATCCCGGTGAAATTTTGGTCTCCAAGTCTAGGCTCAGCCTTCTCTAGATCGCGTTCTTTGTCTTACCGAAAAAAACCAAAGGAGTCGCTGTTGCTTTGTCCGGATCCTCTGCCCAACTCCACCCTCCGTTTGGGTAGAAATAGGACGAGACAAACGAGCTATACATGAACAATGGCGCTTTTTTGACGGGCCAGGCGGGTCGCGAACGCATTGGCTATATAGAGGATTGTCCCAAACTCTGTGGCCCAGTTTCTCCCTGGCCCCCTCGCGCTTTGGGCCCAACGCCTCTCTCTCATAAAATCTTCACTTCACTTGCGCTGGTCGCTTCTTCTTCACTCTCTTTTTATTATGGCTTTCGTTCAGAACTACGTTGTTCCTTCTCAATCTGATGTCTCTGTTGATCAGTATACCACATATTTATACCCGCCTCCAACATACCCACCTCCAGGAAGGTTTCCTAATGAAGCATCCCCGGAACGAATTACCTATGACTATAATGGCTATAATGGCTATCTGGGAGGTCCTCAGGTTAATCCTCATCATGTTCGTGGTTCCGTGAAGTTTGACCGACTCTAATTTCGCTCATAACCAACTTACCAGGCTTCACCTTCGCGTCGCCGGAGCTCTAATTCTTTTCCATATCCTGTATCACACCACGACCCAGCGCGCTCACCCACCCGCAGCCGATTCAACACATCTGCATCCCAATATCCAGACATTTCGCAATCGTCGACCCGCATGCACCGCAAAAAATCAGTCGTCCTCTCCCCAGAAAGACCCAATCGCAAGGACAGAAGAGAATCCCGCGACGAGAATCATGCTACACACATTATCTCTCCTCTCCCAAAGCTCGAACTGGCCCCCGTTGGTCCTTCAAATCATATCTTTGTACCCCAGTCCAAATTCGCCGAACCTATTTCCTCGCGGTCGTATGTTTACCGATATCCCGAGGTCACATTTCAGATGAACGGATTCCCTGAAATCGGAATGAAAGTTAGTTCTATCGTCAAGGATATTCCTTCAACCCTGCTGTCTGGGAACAATGATGAAATTTTCAAGGATGTGGCGGAAAGGGAGCTAAAGGTTCAGATCATCGTAGGTTTTGCGATTGTCAGATGGTGACGTCTGGTTTTAACAAGAAGTTTTGTATGACAGTGGCCAGGTTACACCTCCCGGTCGTTCGAGAAACGTCTGAAGACACAGCGGGGGACGCTGACACGTGGAGTTGTCGCTTTCAAGCTTGCCAATATGGTCCTGGATTTCGCAGCCCAGGTTCAAGTAAGGTTTCTGAATATGTTGTCTCAATCGCGCTCACAAGCCGGTTTCTAGCAAACAAGGACAGTTATTGAACGTGGGTATGAACAATGGGCAGTAGGCGATCGAAGTATGGGCTTGATCGATGCTCGAGATGTCTTCATCACCAAGCTTGTAAACTGTGGTGGTTCACACTGGCAGATGGAACTCTGGGTTCCAAGGCGAGGTGTTCCCATAGTACTAAGCCACCCATGGCATTGAAGTTCAACTCAACTTTCCTCCTCTTCCACGGGAAAGACGGGTAACAAGGTTACCCTCAATCTTCCAACTCTCGGCTTCTGGCCTACATGTCAAAACCTTCGCTTTCAGTGACACTCGTAATATATAAAAATCATAAAAATTTAAACCATACATTATTAACGAGAATTTGATGGTTCTGCACTATTCTTCTCATCATGTTGTTCCGTAGAAACTTCAGCCGTCAGTCGCGAGATCTCTGAAAATGCTGCTCGCAATAAATCCAGATCGCCATCGAGGCTTTCTGCTCTGGTTTTCATCTTGAAAAGAAACATTATCAGAAAATGGGAGGAAAGAAAGAAGAAGGGGGTGCCCCACCGCTGAAATTGTATCGCTGGCCGCGATGAGTTCGTGGTGGTGATTGTACACCAATGATTGACGCTCACTATCTAGTTGTCGAATTTCTAAGGTATACTGGTTAGATAGCGAACAGAAAGAAGAGAAATTGTGATGGCGCACCAGATAGCAATTCATTCTCTCGTTTCAGAAGAGCAGGGAGCGATGACGTTGTAATGAGCTGCTCATAATAGCTTTTTGCGTCGAATGCAGGGGAATCTATGCACTACAATGAGCAACACAGACTCCGACTTTTGAAATGCTTTCTCGCTCACTCAGATCCATCGGGTCTTGCGAGTTTGCTGTACCAGGACGCGGGGGAGGGGGGCCAACCCCGAGACCATAGTGCTTCCGCAAAAGATCCCTGGCTCGCGTCTTCTGGACTGGAGGTGGAGGCGTGGATGAAGCTGATGTCCTTCGGGCCGCAGAGCTTCCTGTTGGTGCTCCGGATGAGCTAGAGCTGTTGTGTGAGGGTATTGGTGTGGCGGCTGATCCAGTACGCAGGGGGGATGGTGGCGGGCGAGGTATTGACGGAACGCGCGTGGTGTTTGAAGTCATGCTATAATCTGCAAGGAAAGTATGGAGCAATAGATGCGGTTGGTGCTAATGTGGCAAGTGTGGATGTGATGGTGGTCGTCGGAGGTATAGTTACAATCGTCGCTGATCCGCCTGCGTATAATAAAACCCGACGAACACAGTTGTTACAAGAAAAAGGGTATCGCATTATACAGTACAACTAAGCCTGGGGTGCATATAATTTCATAGAAATACATACGACGAGTATAGTATATACTATATACTTGTAACAAGAAACGTGCAAATAATGGTCTGAATGTACAGCATCATAACCGTCATGAGCAATATCGATAAACCTGGGGTGTCATTTTCCATTCTCCTTGCGCATACCGTTCGGTGCATACATACTGAATTGGTGAGTAGTCGGTGGTTGTGGCATTGTCGTCGATTTTCCGGAGGAGTCTGTTTGGTTAGGCCTCGGGCGGTAATAGCTCGAGCGTTGTTCATGAGCAGAAGATGAAGCAGTAACTACCGGCGACACCGTGTTTACCGCCACAGTGGGCATTGGCCACGGCAGTTTCGGAGCTGCAGTTGTGGGCATGGAGCTATGCCCTTTTGATGATGTGGGGCGTTGTTGGTGTTGCATGGCAGGCGACGCTGCCGGCGTGGAGCCCGTTTGGCTGGCACTCTGTGCTGGAGATGACGTTGAGGGCATGACTCCCGAGGTAGCTGAGGATGCCGCCGATGGTTGGAGTGAAGCCATAGCTGCTGGGGCATCACCGCCACCTTCATCCCCTCGGCGTCGTTTCACACCTCTGGTCGAACTCTCTTTCAACCCAAGAGCAGTAGCTTTTATGAGGATCTGGTGTCTGCAGCGCAGAAATTAATAACCAAAATGAACAACGCTAATTGAAAATACCAACCGTGTTCGACTGATCCCCCATTGACCTATTAACCACTCCCATTCAATTTCACCAGATGTTCCTTTGGATTTACTTTCTTCCGCAAGTTTCTTCAGGCGTTCCGTTTCCTCTTCCGACCAGGCACCTTGATTGCCAATGACGGTCCCTCCAGTTGCTGGTGTGGTTGTAATTGTAGCCGTTGGTTGAGGAGTAGGGGCAACCGATCCACTCGGGGCGCTTGGAGGCGGAGCAGGCACGACTGGCGGAGGCCCATAGTATGCTGGTTGCCCGTATGGTGTATATTGGTAGTAGGGCGTTGTAGGATAATGTCCCTGAGGGGGATACATAGGATATTGTGGATAAGGCGGCTGCGCCCCTAAGGGCACGACAAAAGATTGAGGGTTGGTAATGACACTGGGTTGGGGAGCAGAAGCTGAGGTAGACGCCACGGTAGTTGATGTTGAAGCGGTAGGGATGGTTGCGGCGGAAGTTGATGTGTGGTGCAATGTCGGCAACACTGGGTAAATTGGAGGCGGGGGGTTGGAAACAAGCTGAGATGGGTTTGCAAGCTGTTCAGAAGAACGAATGAGTGCGACTTCCTATAGAGACCAGGGACTCCGGCCTACCAAAGTGTCGCAGATTCGCTTTGCGTCCGCTAACAAGGTTAATGGATCAACTTTGGCATTTGGTCCCATATGGTAGCATTGAGCAATAACGAGAGGAGAGATTCCTTTCTGTTAAAGGAATGGTAAGCCGGGGAACCATGAGAATAAGGAAGTCCTTACCACTAGTTCTTCCGCAGCGCCGTAAAACTCGGCGCAGAGGTTTAAAACCCGCCATTGAAATTCGTAATATTGCTGGTTTTGAGGCGTGATATTGGGGTGGGTAGGAGGGCCAGAGGGTGTTGCCGTTGTCTGCGAGGTGTTTTGACTTTGATAATAAAATTGGGTTTCGTGTTTCGCAGATCCAATTCGGGGACGTCTATTCTTGGATCCGCGGGGCCTTCCTGGTCGTCGCTTCTGCTCGGGTGCTGGTGACGGCTCCTCCTCCTGTGGGACCAATGCATTGGATTTTTGAACAGGTGCAGAGCTGTTAAATCCTTAGTTTTGATTTCGTATGCGAATCAAGCATTTCGGACATACCTGGAGGGTTTGGGAGACTCCACATCGCTTCCTGCGGCATCTGCGTCACTTTGATGGAGTTGCTCCTCGACAAGGCCCTCGTCGTCGTCATCTTCTTCCTCCTCTTCCTCCTCCTCCTCTTGCTGGAGTGCAGCCTGATTGGTAGGTTTTTGGGGTTGCGGCTGAGCGTAACTGATGGCGTGACCGGTAGGGGTGTAGTGGTTGCTGTGGGTCCGGTTTACGCTGCTCGATGGCGGGTGGAGGGCATGAGAGAGAGGCTGGTAATGCTGAGGGTTATCCATCGCGAATGTGGATATCGGCGTAATTCAAGAGATTTAGGTGTTGCTGCTGGGAAGGTTGTGTACAACGGCAGCGAGACTGTGTTCGACCGGTGAGAATTGGCAGGTATGATGATGACATTGGGGAAAGGATTACGGGAGGGGATAACCTGCTTCAGTTCACAAACACTCTCCCGCCGGTAAATCTTTTATTGGTATACACAATAAACATAAAGATATAAACATGGAAAAGGGCGAAAAAACGCACGCAACGGTCACAATGCTCCCTGTCAGCAATTCCGGTAGTTCACAGTGAAATGATCTTCGTGACGGGGTCAATGATAAATCTGAGAGGACTAGCAGTCGCTGTCGACGACGGCGATGCGACGAAACCCAACCAGTATTGTCGTGTCACAGTCACGCAAAATAACTTTCTGAGCTGCATTATTTATATTTGCGCTCTCCGGAGTGCTCAATGAGAGCACAGTAATATAAATAGATCCACGCAACCTTCCTACTACTATCATCGCTTATCCATGCCTCTATTCTCCCGCATCGTCCCAGCGGTCGTCAGCGCGTACGCGCTGCAACTCAGTGCGCCTTCTCGCCCTAGTCCGCTCTAATTCATCAATGATGCAATATAGTTTTTGCTGCCATCTTCGTTCCACAACAGAATGAAAAGTACTATGACCTCGCAGGGGGAGTGGGCTGGATGTGTACAAATCTAGTTTCATTGTATTCTACTTCTTTGAAAGCCAAATTCTGGGATGGTATTCCAGGCAGTCTGCCCACCCTTACCGCCTTTGCCCCGAGGCAGTTGTTGTTGAGCGCAGCTGTTGGGATCTGGTCCCTCCGACTGGGAAGCTTTCTCGCTATGGTATGTTATTTATATGATTAACAGTTGACCAGTGCGCCCTGACGTCTCTTTAGAGAGCCATCAAAGCGGGAGGTGATTCCCGGTTCGATGAAATCAAGAAACAGCCGACAACCTTTACCTACTTCTGGATTGGGCAGGGTACGCATATATTTACCTGACCTACGCGCCAATCAGGCACCGATCTCCTCGTTATAGCTACTTGGATCGCAGTCGTTGGGCTCCCCGTATATCTTGTGAACGCGTTTCCCAATCACGTCCACCCCGCTCTGGGCGCTCGCGACTACCTTGCCTTTGGACTATTTGTGGTGTCCCTTCTCGTTGAGGTCGTCGCCGACCGCCAAAAGTCCGCTTGGAGGAAGGGGAAAGAAAACAAAGAACACGACGAGGAATTTATTTCTTCTGGTCTATGGAACATAAGCCGACACCCCAAGTAAGTGTATATTGAATCGGACGGGGTGGTGACATTCAATTTTGAACAGCTATGTTGGAGAGGTCGGCATTTGGACGGGCATTTGGGGCCTTTCGACTTCTTCGCTCCAAACATTCGCCTATCCTCGTGGTACAGTAGCTTTGGCTGCATTGAGCCCCCTTTTTACATGGTTTTTGCTTCGGAAGGTACCGTTCAGATAGATGCCCTGCTAATTGCGGTCTCACCTATTCTTAGGCATCTGGCGTTCCTCCTCTTGAACGTGCTGGAGATAAAAAATGGGGTACAAATCCCAAATGGCAGGCATACAAGAAGTGCGTAACATTTCAATTTCAATTTATCCCGACTAATGATTGATTTGCAGCACTGTCCCTATCTTCTGGCCTTGGGGTTCCACCAAGTGATTCGAGGTCTGGCCCTTACGGCTTGCGCCGTATAAATACTCCCCTGTACATTATTTTTAGGCATGAAAATAGAGTAATTGTTTCAGCACGCTATAAGCGCATAATGCTTGAAGACGACTTCCTAGAGTTGGCAAAGTAGGTTTATCTGTTGTAAGAAAGTCGCAGTGATGATGACATGTGGTCAAACCTTGACTCAAAGGTTAGTTTGAGTACGTAAATCGAGTATTGGGATATCGCTGAAATATCTAGCCTGGGTGTGCTCGAACTACTTACTACATATGTATTTACTTGTTCAAAGCGGGAAAATGTTGTCATACGACGCTGAGGCTTGGCGTTTGTTAATTCCGGAGGCACGTGATGGCAAAAAGTGGCCTGATGTTCGCAGAGAAGAAAGTATAACAACGCTTAGTATAAAAAATATGATATCCCGTCCTTATTTTTGCTCGCCATGGATCTCGTTCTCAAAATTTCAGACGACCTTATATTGGACAGGGTTTGGGCCCACCTAGTGCCTCTCTCCGCATTTGGCACTTCCCTGAACGCAACTTCTAAATCTCTTCCTCTTCCGTCGTCATCGTCAACATGGTCCCAACTCGTCTCACATCTACCGCATCCCCCGCTATCACATCATGACCTCGCCTCAACATTTGCCAACTCCCAATCTCGACCATTCCTCTCCGCCTGGCCAAGAGACTACATTCCCCGTCAGATTCTGTCGCTATCCGTCCTCACACTCATCGGAATTCATCTGCTCTATTTCATCTTCGCTGGATTATCATACAAATATATATTCAACCATGATATGATGCGACACCCGAGATTTCTCAAAAACCAAGTCCGCCTAGAAATTCAAACGAGTCTGCGGGCCTTCCCTGTGATGATGCTCTTGACACTACCTTGGTTCCAAGCAGAAGTGATGGGATACTCCAAGTTGTACGATGGAGTTGACACCTATGGTCATTTCTATCTATTCGCATCTGTGCCACTGTGAGTTTTCTTCCTCTTTTCATATACTGCGCCACATTAACTCTTCTTCTAGCTATCTTTTGTTCACTGACTACGGGATCTATTGGATACACCGATGGCTGCATATTCCTATTTTTTACAAATATATCCATAAACCGCATCACAAGTGGATCAGTAAGCGATACGTATTCATTTCCCTGCAGATAATCCTAATGAGGTATTCTTTCCAGTTCCGACTCCTTTCGGCTCACATGCTTTCCACCCAGTCGATGGCTATCTGCAATCCATTCCATATCACCTCTTCATCTTCATCTTCCCTTTCCACCGAGTTCTTTATCTTACTTTATTCGTTCTCGTAAATTTCTGGAGTATTTTTGTGAGCCAACCTCTTATTTTTTATGTTTTTAATTTGTATTGAACAACTCGCAGATCCATGACTCCGATATGATCACGGGCCATATTTTTGAAAAGGCCATTAACGGCCCAGCCCACCATACCCTGCATCATCTCTATTTCACCGTAAACTATGGCCAGGTGAGCCTCATTCTATCGCATCACCTCCTAATGGACAAATCTGATCACCAGTTACAGTACTTTACGTGGGCAGATCGCTTTGGCGGCTCGTACCGCCAACCCGAATCACATCTTGACCCACTTCTCGAGGTCAAGGCGTTGGACAATAAAAAGGATTGAGGATCAATTTCTATTCCCACATTGTATATTTAAGCATGATCCAGTGGTTTGGTCCTCATGAATAACACGAGTGTACCTCAGTCGCTTAATATTCGAGTTCAATATTTTTTTATGCCAATGGATGCCAATGAGTTTGGATTTTTCGATGAGCTCGAGCCCAGGGTGGTGGAAAGAGTGCGAAGCAGCGGATACGGGTATGCATGACCTTCACAGCTCAATGTTGACAAAACATAGGAAATGGTGTGCGGCGTGGACTCGAACTATTAAAAGATCCAAGATCCAAAGATATTTATGTAGCACCTTGGCTTCTCCCACTGTTGCGACGAGCGTGGTGGTTCTAAGGAAAGCCCTAGGAATTCAGTAAGCACTCGGCAAAGGCCGTCTACATTCCTCTGATCTTTACGCGTCGTTTCTGTCAGTTCGACCGTCTGTGAAATTCCTCTCTCACCAACTCTTCCCCGAACAGATAAGATTTCACAACAGTACATATGGTTTTGACAGGATTGGGCTTTGGTCTGAATCCCTCCGACTAGTTCTAGCGATGTGTTGCCCGCATATCATCGCCTCAACGTCAAAAAGCAGCCACCCTAATGACCTCAGAACCGGCGGGAAAACCCATTCCTTTGGAAGTCATCACAAAAGCCGGGACCCGGACATTGCCATCTACTCGTGAACGTGTCATTAGACTCACAAAGTGGTGAGTCAATATTTTCGCTAAGCATCAAAAAGACTTTACATATGTACCACTCTGTTGGAGATTAGTGCAGATCCTCGATGTCGTTCTGTCAACTAACGCAGCCCATCATTCGCGCGTTGATTGGGCATTTTTACCATCCTTCAACATGTTCAGTCTCCAATTCGCCGTATCCGAGGAATTAGGAAATTCCACCTTGTGTACGAGGCTCGGGCCACCGTGAGGTGACCGTCGACCATCGCCAGTAATTATCATTACGCGGGGCCGACTGTCATTCCGTGGTTATCCCGACCTGCTCTCCCAGCCCGAGGCCGATCGAAACTAGAGAGGCTTGATACCTCCTCAATCCGCTATGTGCGTCCATGAATCTAACAATATATCTTATCTCTTCTCATCAAGCAGCTGATGTACGACCATTTCGTCATTCTAGGAAGATTAGTTCTTCTTTTTGATTATCATGGCTTGTTCCAATTTTCCATCCTGGCTCGGAGATAGCGATTAACGACAATATTGGCTACCTCTAGGAATATCTTTTCGGCCATCGGGGATTTGCTTTCTCGTGTTATGGCTCCTTTTACATTCATCTGCGGTTTTCTCAGTCAATTTCACAACTGTTGCGCTGTGTTGGACGGATCCGACCAGAT
>Ga0307517_10001628_pt1 | contig 37249 bp, 41 predicted proteins | sample 23_EM_MG_FD_194515 | JGI IMG/M metagenome (GOLD analysis project Ga0307517, IMG submission 194515) | Populus trichocarpa ectomycorrhiza microbial communities from riparian zone in the Pacific Northwest, United States - 23_EM | ecosystem: Host-associated > Plants > Roots > Unclassified | place...
TTTTGTAAGCGTTATAGATAGTATCTGCATCAGCCCCGAGTGCCCAAGCAGCAATTGCCCGATGGGAAGCATGACTGAAAGAGACTCATATATATTCCCTGATCCTCAAACATTTCTAAGTAAAACCTTACTTGTGAAAACGCAGATCGTTGAAAAAGACGTGCCACTTGACATGGTTGTCTTTTAGGACATTCTGCAGTGTTTCCGTCGACTCTGGTGAGACCCCTGGTGAGTGCCCAGGCGACAATCTGCTCGGAGCAAGAGACGGAACAGGAAAGAGGTAATCAACTAAGGCTTCAGACATGACGGCAACACACAAGCAGTTATGACGCAGATGCCGCCAAAGCCGAGTCCGCATTCAAAATTAATCAATAATGTATTACATACATGTACAGATTACCTGCTCAGGAACCACTTTACTATTCAATAGAAGTAAGAGTAAACCAAGTCGAGACAACCATGGAAAGGGCATGAAAAAAGAATAACCTCGCGAATTATAAGGGACAGCGAAAGGAAAAGACAACAAAATAGACGACATGGGGTTATGACAGGAAAATAGGATGGCGTGAATGGACAACAAGTTCAAGATGAACAAAGCTGCCGCGTTACTACTAAGTACAAATACCAAATAAGCGAATAAGCAGTGGAATAATACACAGATACTTTTTCATTTACCCCATGGGATGACTAATTGCCTGGAAATCGAAGCTCTATACATTAATGCCATTTCCATGGGACCGGGATAAATACGCCGAAATCTAGGAAAGACACGTCGTGGCCATTGTCGGTGAATTTAGCATTGAGGACTGCCACCACGAGTGCGCATTACAAACACAGTTCGAGGTCAGAAAAAGAGGAGAAAACTCGAGAGAGAGAGAAGCAACTTGCTTGGCGGACATATTACAATCGAGGGTGAAGAAACCAAGAGCGAGAGGGATTTAAAAAACCCGTTTTATGATGTAGGAGCGGTTTTATCATGAAGAGCCAGGAAATTCGCCTGCTTCCCCACTTGGTCCATCAGAGCGAGCCTGCGCCACCTCCTTGCTGGCGTTCAAATAGGCATATTGGAGCGCATTCTGATCATAGCTGTATCGGGCCTGAGATTGTGTTGCTGCTTGTGCCCGCTGCTGAGTGACCTGCACCTGCGCCTGATACTGTCGTTGTATTTGGGCGTAATGATAGGCAGCCAGTTGTTGATGCGAGAATGGTTGTTGCTGATGGCGTTGTGAGTCATCAACCACATCAGGTGATCTGCGCGGACTTGATAATGGAGAGGCATGAGATGATCCCGTTGGAGTGTGGTTTGTCGAATTCGGTGTCGAGCTCGCCGGTGTAGACCCGTTTAATGGGATAGAGAAGAGGTTTTGAGGTAGAATTGCAGACGTTGGGAGTTTCGGCAGATGCTGCGGCTGAGGTGTACCAACCCGTGAAGTGGGTACGCTCCCCGCGCGACTGACAGGAACGCTAACACTTCCTCTCACTGATTGGGTTGACCCGTATACGTTGTTGTTGTGCTGTGAGATCGGCCTCGTGGTACTGTGTCGCTTTCCAACGCCTAAGCATTCATGTTGCCCGCTTGCCAGTAGAGCCAGTCCGATAGCTCCATGGTCCCCTGAGTGTTGATAGTGATATCTCAAGCCGTTCATGTTCTTGTACCGTCTCTGGCAGTCCCCCACTCCACATGCAAATGGGCGTAACCTTCTCTCAGCCTCCCTCTCCACCTCACGAAGATCAGATTCTGAGATATTGGAGAGTTCGTTGTAGGTCAGACCAAGGATGGAGGTGGGAGAGATAGGGGCGCCACCGATGTTCTCGGACGATGGAGTAGGTGGCTGAGTTTGTGCATGAGATGAAGAGATCCCAGCCGTTGGGATCGGGGCGGTCGACGACGCTGGGGCGCTTCCAAGACTGGTACTCCTCGTCAAGTTTGCACCTTGCTGACCTTCTTGTTGGTGCTGCTGTTCATTTTCTCTCCTTTTCCTCTCCAAGAGGTCTTTCACATGCTCAAGATCCTTCGGGGGGGCAAAGTTACAGCTGCCATGGGTGAGGTGATACTTCAGACCATTTGCTTGCTTATAACTTTTATTGCAATTTGGTTTGGGGCACTTGAATGGTTTACTCAAAAGCAAAGGGGCTGGAGGTCGGGTTGCAGAAAGCGCAGATGGCGCGGATGTGGTTCCGGGACCGGAAGAAGCGGGAGAGGAAAGCTGTGGTACTGAGTAGGCCTTGGCAATTCCAGAAGGACCCGACAGTCTCGAGATGCTGCTCCCCTGTTGCGTAGGACTGGATACCCGAGATGCGTAAGAGGATGTCGTACTGGCAAATAACAACGCGGGGGGTACGCAACCGGCGTGTCGCTCTTGTTGTAAGTGCAACTGCCGTTCCCGTTGGGAGCTCAGGTTCAGCGCACTTGCTTCATCGCACGAGGCAGCATTAAATTGGGCCCCCGGCATGGTAGAGGAGTAATCGGATGCAAAGCGGGCGTACACATTAAAAGCTTCCTCTGGGTTGGTAAGGTGGGGTAGTGCCGCAGGGTTGGCACGGGAGAAACCGCCGGAAGCGAGCCCAATGTTCAGGTTGGTTCTACAGGTTGTAACTGGAAGTGGAACACTAGTGAGGTTAGGTGAGTTTTGCCGTGTTGAAGCTGCGGTGCTGGGATCATAATTAGACGATGGGGGTGAAGGCGGAGCTGAAATAAAAGGCGAATAATTTGCAAAAGGAAGAATGCCGATATGGGGCAGGTGTTGGGATGCCGGGGAACAAGGGGAAGGATAGTCCGACAAAGGGGTCAATACAGTAGGAGTAACGGGTGGAGTAGTGGCACAGGAGGAAGGCGACGATCGGGTGCTTGATTGTCGCGAGGGCAGAGCAGGTTGAATTGTATCAAGTTCTAGATCGAGCTCCATGTCATCTGCATCAATAGAAGTGGGGTAATGTTGCTGAAAATGCTGCTGCTGCCGAAGATGGAACTGATTCCGGATGTGATTTTGGAGCTGTTGTTGAGTCGGCAGCGGTAATGACGCACGGGGGTCTGTATCGTGGGCCTTGGGATTAAAAGGAATTTGTATAGAGGGTGGTTGAGAGGGATCGAAGACAACGATGTGGACATCCTCAAAGTGTTCCAGGAGAGCATGCAGGTCATTAAGGTGCAGACCACAACAAGAGTAGTTCCGACACTATGATGAAGTGTCAGAGGTTTCAGAATAAGGCTAAAGTCACACTGACCAGTTCCCCCTCCTTGTCAAAAACTGTGAGGGCGTTCATGACCGAATCGCTCTCGGAAGGAGTCTTACCCACCCGATAATCACTGATACTTGAGAATGGTTAATAAATTGGCTAGCGGGATAAGCAATCGAAACGCACTCTATGCTGCTAAGAAACTGAGCGGTAGGCGAACTCGCTGGAATCCTGTTGCTCATACCGTAGGAGCCGGAACGCCATGAGATAGGCGAACCAAGAAAGTGTCTTGTGAAAGAGGCAGGGTTGAACGTGCCCGAGGAGCCTGTATATGAGCCGCCGTCGGCCATAACATAGTCCTGGTTGGTGTGGCTGTTGGGGACGGAGGGGAGGGCGATGGGCTGTGAATGGGCAATCATATCCAGTGTGGTGGGTTTAGGGAGAACTGAACAGCGCATGCCGTTTGTATTTACGTGCCATGGGTCCCATCAGATCGGTCCGCTGGCACCGCCACGCCTATTGAAGCTCCGCCGTCGCGTTGGCGAACTTCCTTCTAGGTCTGTTTGTTACTCCGTCACTTTAATAGGCGCACGCGACACCAGCTCATAGCTTGGCAGTAAATTTAATAAACAAAACAGAGTCGGTCTCGTTGTCATACCGCCAGCCTGAGGTGATTCAGTGCCTCGTGTTACTAGTCGATCTGCACGATTTGAGTTCCTATCTCCGGTCGTACAAACCATTCACTGCCTTGAACCTCTCAGTTTCATTCCATGCCAGCACTCGCTTTGCAAAACGAGCTCGAGTTTTGTACTCTGATCGGACTCTGAAATTGGAATGAGATCAGGCGGAATGCCGTATTTGGATATTACGTTCTCATAACACCGGTTCTCCGGGTCATTAACCGAGCTGTTTTTGTCACGCCTTGGACCCCAGTAAAGTCGGTCGAGACATGAAACTCTGGGTTGCTAACATAAAGTGACGTTTTGAGCTCTACATAACCTTGAAATTTGACGTCGTCGTGTCTTTCGAGACGAAAAGGAAACATTCAAGTCTAAACGCACTGTCAGATAAAATGAGGGCCATTACCAATTACGGCAGTTATCTCCATTGAAAATGAAATTCAACTACTTGTCACAACACAAAAGCATCGCGACTCGACATTGTACTGAAATCCCAATTCCCCTTCTTTGTTTAGAACAATAGACAAATAATAGAACACCGTTTTTCACTGCTGAGGCCTACTCCTGATCATCGAAATACATTATCAGTTCAGTCCAAATAAAGATCGAAAATGGACCTTATTATTGCTCGTGTTTGGGGATTCAACTATTGTTGAATCGACCACTCCCAGGGAGCAATCACACGAGGCGAGATTTTAGAGATAAATTTAAAGTATAACTGATTTTGGGGCTCCCACTCATTTACAAATGCATGGCCTGATCACAGATCAATAACGATCAATTGCGATCAATGCCAAACAGCCGCCCAGAGACCGTGAGCAATAGTATCCAAAGGCCGTAACTTGAACAGATAAACTCGATGTGGTTTGACGACGTCGCGCAGGGAATCAGGAAAAAAATATAGCGTCGATGACAACTCTGCAGGCCAACTTTTTAAGCAAGTACGGCTTCAAGTTGATCAAAGACGACCAATGAGAAATTGACGATACAACTGGATTCAGTCTCGGGGCAACGGAACACCGCGGCGAGTGATAGCCTTGCTTATGATATGATCATGTTGGCAAAGTCCCCCTCATCTCATATATCGGATGGAGTTGGTCCAGGAGCATCGATCACAAGACTATATCGCTAGACAAGTTCGAGATTCTCATCATGCTTGCCGGAGCTCGGAATTGCGGCACGTTCGAGTAGGTAACCGCAAGTTTCGACTACGAGAACCACGGATGTTCCGATGTATGTATATACATTCAATATGTATCCAATACAAAACATACTACAAAGAGATTCTATACTTATTATTAGCGCTCTATCACCGTAGTCTTCCTCCCATTTCTACTTGATGTTCTGACCTAGTAAATGGTGAAACAGGTCTCATGAAATTTACTACACTTACCCATTCAGTTGCTTCCTGAATAAGCCGATGATTGAATAGAAAATGTTCCCCCGTCGAATCGGTGATGTAGGCCGAAAGCAATGACTGAACCGTCGCGGCTCGCCGTCAATGGAATGCCACCATTTTTACCAGAGGTGAGTTGTTCGCATGCCCTGACAGACTACTCTGGTTAGAGTTCATCGTCGTCATATGGCAGGAAGATGCCAGTAGTGCACTTACATAACACGGAGACCGGGCCTTCAGTATTACAAGACAACTTCCGAAGCCTTAATTATAAGGTCCAAGGATTGACTTGTGGAATTGTGCGATACAGAATTTACTCCAGTCTGATTCAGAAGGGTAATCAGTGATGCCAAGAACAAACAGAATCTAGAAGTCGAGCCAGGCTCTTACGGTCCAGTGGATTGTCAGAGTCAGACTCATCCAACCTGAGCCTCGTGGCCAATGATTACTATGCGTGATCAGATCGATAAGCGGTCCAACATTCAACGGCCGCATCCAACCACATGCTTTTCGTGCAGTAGGTCTCGTGAGGCTTCCGTTGACTTCAGACTGTCATAAATGTCAGCAGATACAACTGCCTTACCAAGTTCAAGTCAGCAGCTATGGCGATCTTGGGGTTATTCGAAGAGGTTCGGTGCTGATAAGGATCGCTTTAGCTTCACCGTCGATAGTCGAGAGGACCAAGCTGTTCGTCACTTTGAGACATTCATACTCTCTTGAACTTAATCAACTTCTAGGACAAATCCGGGAATCTGCCCCTTTGTGAGGCTACTGCTCAAAGACAGGAAATAATTGAACGTGATGTTGCTACATCTTCTGTACCTGCTGCCCTATGCCGTAGTTGGAGGGTTGGCGTTTGGCTTCGAAGGAATAATCGTCATCGTCATCAGATGCGACACGAGGTATGCTCTTACCATTCCGGGTGTGTCAAACATTCAACGACCTACTAGAAATATAACATGGAACACAAAATTTGGGGATTTATGCACCAAGATGGAGAAAAATTGATCAGAAAAGTGGACAAGAAGGTAAACGCAGTAGTGGTCAGCAGGCGAAGAGATTTCGAGGAAGGAGTGACAGAAAGGGAACAACGTAAAGCAGAAATCGCCCAACGGCAACAACAGGAAAGGGAAGAGAAACAAGAAAAATGGAGGGTGGAAGCCGCGCTCGTCGAGAAATATGCCGTCCACGATGAAGCAAGTCTCGTTATCTATGCTGCCGGCCTCGACATCTGGCATGTCGTCACAGGATTCGATCTTTGCAAGATGAAAATAAAAAACCTACCAAATGATACCAAAGAAAGCGAAGTTGCAGGTATGTTGGCGGAGAAGAACGTCCTTTTCCCTGAATTCCTTATTACTCGGCACCATACAACTATGGAGACATGCGAGGCGACGATACTGGTCGGCAAAGCGGTGGGCCATGCCCTCGCACTCGAAATAAACGGGCTAGTGTTCCGGGACCAAGTGCTTGTTGCCGAAGTCAACGATCACACCACGCGACATCCGATGCACTTCATGGAACAAACGTCACCATACCTAACAATGAGCTGGAGGGGTCAAACCGACACATTAATCGCTTCCTATCCATCAAACGAAGAGGCAGAGCGAAGAGCGAAGGAACTGAATGGGGTGCTCTGGAAGGGGCAGAGACTCGCAGCTTGCCTCAATCAACTTCAACGGGCCTCATCGTCGTCCACAAAGTCTGTTAAGATCACTCGTTATCCACTGGACGCAACGTCAGACACGGAATTTTTTGACTTTATTGGAACTCATTCCTATCGGATCTTGAAAACGAAGCCATACAATCACCAGTGTACGTTGATCATGGTTCGGATCCACCTCCGTCAACAAATGGGCGTTAGGATGGATACCTTTAAAGAACTCACATCGGATGATGTCGATGAGACGAGGATAAGAGTCCACTTCGATGGTTGGGAGAATGTGAAACGAGCACATGCCACATTCCATCGCAAGAAGTTGGGTACTGGTGATGAGACTACTCCGATCTTGCGAGCCTCATACTCAAGACCATTTCAGTATTCCATGGAGATTTCTCGTCGACAGTTTCAAGCTCAGGAGAAACAATGGAACGCGCTCAAAACAATTAAGCGAGGAAAAGAAGCATACCTTTATACAACCCAGCTCGGAAGCACCGTTGGTATCTATGTTTTGGGCCACGACTCCAAGACGGCCGGAGCCATGAAGGTGCGCGTCGAAAAGTTGGCTGCAGGTGAGGCCCTTGACGCAGGCCATTGGCATTCGAATTTCGCGAGAAATGGGAAACAGTTCTTCAAAGGGGTTCACTACGAGACCGGGATACATGTCAAAGTCGACTCTGGGAAGCGGTCGCTAAAGGTCTTCGGCGAACCAGAGAAGATCGCGGACGCGTGCTCTATGATTAAGGCCGAGGTTCAACGGCTAAGAAAGATGGACACAACAGAATGTAATAGGACAGGTGCAGGTGATGAAGAAGACTGGGGTCTGAATATGGTTGACGAGCGGGTGAATGTTGGGGAGAGGAGTGTCAGTTTGATAGAATATTTGGAGGACCGATCCGAACTGTGGGCACCCCATTTTTGTGTCGTTTGTTATTGCGAAGCTTCAGCACCGGAGCACCTAGGTTGTGGGCATGTGTATTGTGCTGGCTGCCTACAGCACCTTCTGGCATCCGCAGCTGGCAACAGGAAATTCCCAATCGCGTGTATTGGAGACGACGCAGCATGCCATACCCCGCTTCCTATTCCAGTTATTCAACGGTATATGGATAATCAAGCATTCCAACATGTTCTCGAAGTCGCATTCACCTGTCACCTCGAGCAGCATCCCGAAGAATATAGGTACTGCATAACACCTGATTGCAAGCAAATATACCGGTTCCGTCGGAAGGAAGAATGGCAGTGCCCATCATGTTTATTGAAAATCTGTCCCACCTGCGAAGAGGAGTGTCATGGGGGATTGACCTGCGAAGAATGGCGGATACAACACGATCCTGCATTGATGGAACGCCTGAACGAAAGGTTGGGATACAGGAAATGCCCGCAATGCAGTGCCTGGATAGAGAAACTTGGGGGTTGCAACCATGTTACGTGTAAGTGTGGCAGCCACATCTGCTGGCGATGTATGGGCCACTTTCCAGTGGGGGACATCTATAAACACCTGAGCAAGGCGCGGTGTAAAATCTACAAACCATTGCCTCAGACTCAGAAAATCGTCTACCGTCCTACACTAGTAGTGCGGCCAAGTAGATGTCCTAACCAGAGACCAGATGAAGTAGAACGCCAGAGGAGCCTTGAATTGCGTTGTCAAACAAGACAGCGAGAGATAAGGAGTTGTGTCATTATGTAGCTTAGGAAATTTTCTTCCTTTTGAAATGTTCTAGCGCAGAAGTAAACCACTGGCATGTTACAGATACATGAAGAACGTGAACAAACCATTATGGTCAATCAGAGTAGGTAAATGGGTGAACACGACACCACAATCCTCCCACTGGCACCAAACGGTGTGACCTCCAACTGCATTGGCGGTCCTGCGCGGGGTGTTGAACGAGTATGTGCACCCTCCTGTGGAACCTCACCCACATTGGAGGCAGCGTTTGTATCTGAGGAATCCTCAGAAGGAGGGTTTTCCTTTGGTTGGTTGTCGTCAGTTAAATTTCAAAAAATAATTTCATTTCAGAAACTACTTACACGTGACGCAATTGCTTTACAAATACGCCTACAAGCATCATACCAATGGGCAAACGACAACCAAAGGAAAACCTTCCTTCTGATCCCGGACTGTCAGATTCCTCAGATACAAACGCCGCCTCCAATGTGGGTGAGGTTCTACAAGAGGGCGCACATTCTCGTTCAACACCCCGCGCAGGATCGCCAATGCAGCTGGAGGTCGAACCAGAGGACAGCGTTACGTGCCAGTGGGAGGATTGTGGTGTCGTGTTCACCCATTTACCTACTTTGATTGACCATATCCATAATGGTGTGTCCACGTTCCCCAAGAATCTGTAATATGCCAGAGGTTTACTTCTGCGCCAGACCATATTGGCGTACATAAATCAAACTATACCTGCGAATGGGCATCCTGCCTTCGCAGAGGCTTAACCCAAACATCTCGCTTTGCCTTGATTTCGCACATTCGGTCCCACACAGGCGAAAAACCTTTTATTTGTCTCCTTCCAGGTAATGTTCCCTCTTTGCCGGCTTCTGTGCAATGATTAACATTCTCAGAATGCGACAAATCATTCACGCGCTCAGACGCGCTGGCAAAACACATGCGTCTTCAACATAACCTAACACCCCCTGCCCCAGGAAGAGGAGGGGCTCGCAAACGGAAACGCGGAGTTGAAGAGGGTAATAATGTATTTTCAGTTGCGTTAATAATCCCTCAAATCCCCTTCCATTGGAACGTTTACAGGATTTAATACCTTCAAGGTTGACCCCGCCACAACCACAGAACAGCCCGTAACCGTAACAGATGATCAACTCGTTGAGACGTCGGTCAAACAACTGGCCTCTTCGTCTGCAAAAGGAAAGGGGGTTTCAACAGGGAAGGGAAAGAGGCAAACTCGACAGGTGCAGTCGCAATTGCAGGCAGCACATACACTAACGCCGTAAACAACAGCAAGGCGGTGGTATTGAAGACGAAGATGGTTATATGTCCTCAGCTTCAGATGAACTACCGGCTTCCCTTATGGGTCATTACGACAGGTCAACTGGCCTTGTGATGGGGGAATCCAAATCGAAGGTCATGTACCTTCTAATGAAAGCGAAGCATCGCTATTTGATGGAACAAAATGACTCGTTGTCTGAGGAGCTGAGTGAACTTAAAGCAGAATTAGAGAGGGAGAAGGTGGAGAAGGACAGTGCGCTCGATGAACTGCTGCATCGCACTCTTGGGTGTGTGGTTTGGTTTTATGATGTTGCAAACGTTGATTCCTTATTTCAGTTCGGAATCGAGTTTCATTATGCCAGTCCACGAGATGGGGCTTCATAACCTCCCACCATCAACACTAATCAATTCTGGACCGGCTTTTCACCACCCCAGCAGCCCTCTTCTACAAAATGGAAATCATAAATAATTGTAGTCCCGATTGCATTAGTGTGTTAGAAAATTGGTTACCTCAGATCAACGGAGTGTGTCTAACTTTTAGAGCATGGATCTCAAGCAGCGTTTCTTCATTGTCCACGACGCTATGATTGTCGACCATTACTAATAAGGTAAGTTACGGTGGAATACCTGTTCATTTGAAGGTGAAGCCCTTTACTCGACTCGGAAGCCCACGATTCCACTAGATGACGCCGTCAGAACTGCTGAGGACACTCAAACTTGGCACGGTTTGAGTCAAGCGTAAAGACTCTGACATTGCCTATTACACACCATCTCAACAGTTATCGGTCAATTCATAAAGGTGAAGTTAAGGTCAAAACTTGTGTGTTATGGAAGCATGTGACACCAAGACCTGCGCTCCGTCGAAAGCCTGCAAAGTGCCTGCAACCTTTGTATCATAGGGTGTGAACGAATGGAAAAGTAGGTGCTAGTTATACATTTATTTGTCTACGCCACTGATTTCCGGCACTTCATCGTCGAGGTCAGGTTAAAGTTTGGGTAACATATTATTTTACCAGTAACGCTATCTCCTCAGTGGTCTCAGAACCTTCCTTGGCAAGGGGGTCGATGTCGATCAAATGATTTACGATAAGGGCGGTGAGATCCTGTCCTGCACCTAAGGTCTTCGGATTTATTTCGGAATACCTATCTTTGTACTTCTGCAGCGTGTAGCCTGTTAACGTATGTGCAAGTCCAAAGACAGAGAGAGGCTTCAGGCCTACCAACACAAGTGTTACGAAACAAAATGAGATGCGGCCTACAAAACTTACCAAACACAACCCGCACAAGAGAACTTCCAAATAACGCACCGAAGAAAAGAGCAAGGGCAGTCCAGAGACCACCGACGCTGGAGAATCCCTTCAGAATGGACTTATCCCGGTAGTCTTGAAGAATCTTCAGATCAGAGAAACCGATCCGGGGAAAAATAAGAAGAGAAGCGGTAGCATTCAACGTCGACGTCGCAGTCGCTCGAAAGTTGGGCTGTAATTGTGATATTTCTGACACCACAAGATCGTCAAACGACTCAAATAAAGTTAGTGCTTTGTCGAAAACTATTCTGCAATACATACCGTAAGTAATCCAAGTGCGGCGAGCCTAGATGACTTGAACTGTCGCACAATGTGTTGCTGAGCAAAGCCAAGGAGGTTCATGCCTGCCATGAGTAAAACCGGCAGTTCTGTCCGACGAACGGCGGCCAATGGATCAGAGGAATGGCTGATCAGCACCTGTACGGAAGGAACATCGCTATCCCCGCCTGCGGCTTGAACGGCCCCCGCTAGACGGGTAAAATTGACAAAGACGAACGCGAATCCTGTCGGAAATTCATTGACATGTAGTTCAGGTGGAGGGGGCGCTTGCGGCGCTCGTGTTCGTGGTCCTGGTGTGGGCGGACCTTCGCAATTGAAAGTTATAAATTGCAGCCCAATTGTCGAATCGCTGGCAGCAGGAGAGTAGGCCCCAGCAGCACCTGTCAGACAGGCTACGGGCTATCACGATAATGTAATAAAGACAAAGCATTAAACCCATAACTTACCAAGGCCATAGTATGACGCCATGATGGCATTTGTAAAGTCTATGTCCATTTTCTTTGCAATTGATTGCTGTAAACCCTATAAGCTGATGAGCAACAAATACCGCGTCATATATCTGATATATTATGACCTACAACAATTATGTATAAATGTTGGCCTTGCCAGTAGTCAGGTTGGGATGAGGACCTGGTCGCCTTCATAGGAACTTCGTCTCCTTCGCGCAAAGGATCGGTGACAAGGGCGTTGAAGGCAAATACCATGGCCACGATTATCAAGAAAAGTGCAAATATGCCTCTGGACAAAACAAGCCACCTTCCTTCCCTCCTAAATAAGGTGAGACGGTGTATTCACGATAGCCAGGAACACGTACTCAAAATGTTCCGTCCACAAATTCACACCTGTGATCACTTTGAAACCGTTTGGACTCCTCATTATACTGTGAGCTCGTCTGCGTGTCAGCTTGCCTCCTGTGATATCGTATCTGGAAAAGAAGTAATGACCCTTGCTGTCCAGTGCCTCTGCGATCCTCATGATAGCGACAAATACGAGTGAACTTGATATCACCCATGTGAATCCCCTTGGGATGTCGGCAAGTTTTGCATTAAACTCGCAGGAAACCCGCGGTTGATCGCTGGTATAGGAAATCGAAGAAATCGGGGCCCACTGGCCAGTAATAGCTCCCAGTAAGAAAACTTTTAATAATGAACATATTGGAGGTTGACTCTCAAATACCGTACTTACGAATCGCTTCTCCAATAACGAAGAGAAAGTCAATTATACCTGGTAGGCTGAACTTGGACCCAAATGCACTGTGATCGGTATACGTAGTTAGATCACAACCATCAGAGAAAGGACACGGAAATCACCTTGCTAAATGATGCAAGATAGTGCATGAACATAGCGTGTAGGCATAAATGCGGGCATCTCGCTCAAATCTCAATGCTGCAAGACTGAAGCTAAAGCTGCTTTGTAGGTCGCAGTCAAGCTTATTGCCCTTGTAGTACCCCACATCGTCTGTCGGAACATTACACATCAACAGGACAGCGGCCAGGCAGATAATACGGAGTAAAAAAAATCGGAGAGTTGGGTTGAAGAATATAGGCGGAATCCCTCTGGTGAATTTCTGCCATGATGAGACGCTCATTTTCGACCGTAGATGTTGCGAATGGGATGGTGCGTGTGAAATACATAGAACGAACCTACTATGACATTGCGTTCCATATTACAAATTGGCAGTTCCTTTGATGTGGTCCAGTTTTGCCTTTCTGGATCGTCAGCGCTCTGTTGACATGCTGTGTCGGTTGGTCTGAATCGGGTGTACCCAGACTGATAGTGAACACCAACAATCGCTCTACCCACCGGTATGATTCTGCCAGCTTTGGTCCCAGTCATCGGCGCCTTCATCCTCCTTGTTGTCGTCAGTGGTCGCAACATAACTCTTGATGATACCGATCATGCCATTACATACACACCTGCGGACTCCTGGCATAAGGGTACTAACGAGCCCAGCTGCTACATGGCCGGACATCGTTGGGCAAGTGAGGCGGGTGCCTACGCAACATTCAACTTCACAGGTATTTCATCTCAGCAATCATGAAGTGTGAATATGACTTGGAATTTAGGTGTTGCGGTATACTACCTAATGCCCCTTTTTCAGAATTACATTGTGACCACTCTACTCACGCTCGACAATGGACCACCTGTGAAAGTGGATCTAACACGTCCCCGATCAGCACCAATCACATCTGCAGTGCGGTGGAGTGCGAGCGGGCTGAAAAATCAAACGCATACGGTGGTAGTCTCGCTTAGCCCTGATGAACAGGATTCGTGGGGGCAAGTGGACGGATTCATGTACGTCTTAGTCCGACCGGCCCTACTAAATTATTATATTAATCATAAAACGCCAGTTATACGGTGGCGGATGGGACCTCCCCATCCACCGAAAACCCTCTGCTATCCCTACAGAGATGTCAGCCTTGCGGAAAGAGTAAATGTTACTTTTCACCCGAAGTAAGCTAGTTCATGTGCCAAATCATCAGTAATGATAATCAGTGTTTCCCGTTTCCACCTCAGGGAAGTCCGTCTTATGACACATACAATCTCATTGTTGGCGAAGCAGTTTCCAATTGCCAAAAAGAGAACAATCAAAGCATAACTGTAACCTTTTCACGTGAAATACAGATTTCGGAATCCTGGAGTGTCGATACTACGATAGGAAGCTCCTTCTCCGCATTGAATGTTCACTCTAGCGGCAATTGGTCGAGCTCACCAAGCCTCAGGGCCAGTCAGGCACTTATTTTGACGATCCCTCCTGGAAATGTGGTCTGCACCCCTACTTTTCTCAATGAGGACACACATATATACCTTCTGTTCTTATTTTCAGGCCGCATTAATAACCGAAGTCGGCTACCGGAACACAAGCGGGATAATGCGTATTGGCTCAGAGTAAGGCTGCACTCTCAACTGGAATCGAACGAAAATGATGAAATTTTTGACAGCTCTTTTAATTTCTCCTCACTTCAGCCGGTAAACGTCATGAACTTCGTTATCAGCTATATCGACTGTGGGAGTCAGTTCAACGTTTCCACCCTTAGTACCATTGAATGCACCAAGAGCACATCAGTCGCCAAAAAAATTAGCTGCCCACTCATGTTGATGGGCTCGGTGGTTGGAATTGTGATATTTTGGAAAATGATATAGATAATAGGATATGCACAAAGTATTCGCTGAAATGTTGTTCTAATTCAGTAAGTAAACATCGGAGACGACCTACTTACATTCTGCCTTCTCCACACTTCTCGATACCCACCTCTTTCTGTTCTGGAAGGTTTTTATGTTTTAAGTTACTATCCGAACTGTTGGTTATCTGGAAGATCAAAGCGTCCACCGATTGTGTTATTTTGCGATAGAGCGGCAGAGAGAAGCCTATCCTTGTCTCGCGATGTAGCTGTGTAAGGGCCTTCTTCGACTGGCGCCTCTGCCTTAACCTCAAGACATGCAAATTTGAAAGTTGCTGCTATTTTAAGAAGTCATGTGATGTCGATGACCTTAAGCAGAACGGTCACTTTGTAGTCACTCAGGCAACTTGAATATGACATCCAATCCTTCAGCTTCAACACTTTCCACGGGACCAGTGATTGACCCTGCCTTGGTTGGCGTAACGGCGATGTCTTCACTGCCTAGCACACCAAGACTGGAAGGTCCAGCATTCAACCTAGCCCGAGGCGTACCTCAGCCCCCTTCAACTACTGTGCGTTTAGGCTCCGGAGTCGTAGAAGAAGAAGTAGAAGGTGACGACGAAATGCTGCCTGCTATGGCAGACGATGATTATTCGGCACAACTTTCGTGGCAGAGTCAGTCAAAGGATAATTTGAAGTGCGTATCTACACTGTACATTTGACTCGTTTTCAATCGATATCCTTCGCATTCCCATATATATTAAATAACTATCGCTTTAGGGTCTTGATGGACAATTTTAGTCCAGCACAGTACGATCGGTTCGAAGCATATCGGAGACACGCACTTCCTAAGCAAGCTGTACGAAAGGTAAGAACTGCAAGTTGGAGGAATGGCACCATGAATGCTTATACTCTTCAGGTTATCCAACAAACATTGGGCCATCAAGTTTCGCAGCCAGTCGCACAGATCATTGCTGGTTTTTCCAAAGTTTTTGTAGGAGAAATAGTAGAAAAAGGTTCGTTTGATTTATTGAATTTGCACTAAGAAATATCTGATTTCTGTTATAGCCCGTGCAGTACAGACACGTCGGGGCGAAAGTGGGCCTCTCTCACCAGATCATTTGCGAGAAGCATATCGGGCATACCAGGGTGAAACTGGGCGAGTGGGGGCTGCTCGGCCTCTGCGGTCAAAGAAACTTTTTGTGCGATAAATGAAGGTTGTGCATTTTGATATCAAAAGCGTGAAAATGTGCCGAACCCAACTGTCATAATATGAATACTGACCGGTACCTACTGACCCATCTAAACTCATGTACTCCTGGGGTCTCTTTCCTTATAGAGACTCAGTGGGACATTCCCATGGTTGGGAACATATTAAGTTTCCGACATAAACTGGATCCTTTCGATAACCAAACAACACCATGCTTGAATACCTTCCAACTCCTCTTCTACTCATAGCAAGCGGCATCGCCTGCTGGGTGACCTTTACTCGAAATCGCCGCTAGGACCTCTACAACGCCATCCATCAGAAATATGGACCAAAGTGGGATAACGGTCGAGGGAGTATCAGAAGAAGCTCAGGTGGTGGTTCAATTGACCCATTGCTACGACATGCCATTAATCTTGTATTACTCCCATTCTTTTGCATTGTTCAAGACCTATGCAATTGTGCGTTTCCGTCCTAATCTGTACCTTGATTTGACATTCTTGCCTAGCCTTCCATCTCCAAACTCTTGATTGCGACGAAGGAAGTCAGTTCAAATGCATCCGTTTCACGTCGTTTCACGTCGTTATGCTGATGTGCGTCTCTTACACTTTTCTTGCTGAGTTAGTAACTCAATGGAAACACCTAGACGGACCTTCTAATAAGTAGGTGGTCTTTCAAGCGTGGTGCAATAATTTATTTATCCCGTCCTCCGACAACAAACAGCGACCTGGATGTCTTGTCCCATTTCGGGATTCCAAGACCCAAATTTCACAGCGGCAACCAAGCTCGATGGACAAGAGAAGAAAGCAGCGGAAGACCCTAGGGCGATGATAGCTCTTGCAAGAGTCAACTGGCTTCATGCCCACTATAAAATTGTTCGTTGAAATATTTTGCTTTAGGAGCTCCAGCCTTCTGATAGACTTCCTCTCTGCAGTCGGATGAAGATTACTTGTACACCCTCAGTCTTTTCATCATGCAACCGGCTGTACTCAAATGTCTCGTACTTCGTATGTACTCCATTGGAGATCTGCCTGTTCTGATCATGATGTGCCAGCAATATGAAACCTTACACATGATTCCTGCACAATCAAACCATGAGACTGCGCGACATACCCTCGATGAACTTTTGGCTTCGGCACCCGGGATGTTGGGAGTGAAAGATTTTGCAGAAAAGCTCGCGATATGCCTCATGGAAGACATTGTGAGAGACGCTATGATGTCAGTGTACCGCGATCAGGCCACTTGCGGACAGTATTGATCTTTTGAAGTTTACCCCAACAACCTTGGGTGTATCGTACTGCTCTTGACCTTGTCATGAAATCTGTGGCGATAATCCAAGGGTGGATCCTACTCCCTCGACGAAGTCCAAAAATTGGAGTAGATACGAGCATCTTGACCAGCCCTGGAGTGACCTGTCCGCGACTTCATCCCCGGAGGTAGGCAGAAAACCCATGACATGATTCCCGCACCCACTAATTCTCCTTCTATCTGTTTACGTGTTCTAGATGGGCAGCAAAACCCTGGTATAGACGAGAAGCCACCGGCATTGGATATTATCGCGACAAGTTGCTGGTTGCGATCGGGTGGTTCACAGAGATGCCGGGACCTCAGTACGTTTCACCTTCTCTAGTCTAATTGTGTTGTTAAGATATTCCCCCATCGTCGACAGTTTGAAGAGCACAGGGTATCGTATTGAGGAGATGGTAATTATTCTCTTTTACTCATTGTTCCAACTCGCCCTAATGTTATGATACAGGGTCCTATCCGATTTGAAAACAGTGGGTTTTCAAGTATTCAGCCTCTCGGACGTCGTATCATTTTGGCTTTGTTTTTCCAGGTGGCCACGAAGAGGTCATGCAGCAGGCCGCAACTTTGCTGGGGTGTCCTGTCGAAGGACCATGGTCGCTTCCTTTGAATAAAGAAGCATGAACCCTTCTGGACAGCCTAGCAGACTACGTATTTATGCATTTCTTTAAATATTTAGTGAATCTTTTGTTATGCAGGGGTTTTATCTGTGGTCCGACCTTGCAAGTAAAATGGAGCATGTGTTCTTCGTCAATATCAGATGGGAAACAAAGGTGTATACATGCAATGACCTCAGGCCTCAGTATTCAATATTCAATCCTGCGGATGTCTTCTGGATTCCAACCATGGTCTGTTGGGGCCGGGTTTGATGGGAATGGAACGAAAGAAGACAGCAGGATAGGCAAACCGGGTGCATATGTTTGTAATTTGAGCCCAGCCTATCGACAGGTAAAGAGTGTTAGAAAATACTGATACGAAGCAAACGAACAAGAGGATATCTCCAATTACGGAATGTTGTACAAGCTCGACTATACTACTGATCATCAAAATTTTTCCAGGCATGATCCAGCTTGACCTCTCCGCCTTCAATAAACAGCCCTCCATGCATCGCCAACTTCAAATTTTCTTTCGTCATCGTCACCCCGCTCCGCATGAAGCTTCCCAATGAGCCCTCCTCGATTGACTGACCCATATCGCAAACCATCCGCATTATCCATGCAAACCATCCGCATTATCCATGGCAACACTAAATTCACATCTCAACGACTGTATCTGTCCCGGAGACGAATCTTGCATGCAGACAAAAGTACAAGTGTTATCCTCTGTGCTCTTGTCGTCGAGCACCAGGAAGCATGAAGCCTTCCGGGTTTGGTTGGGTAACATTTGCCTCAAACCAATCGCGCACTTCCTGAGGGTGTGGTAGAAAAAGGCGGTGGGGGATGAGGTGATTGGGAGAGATGATCCTCCAGTGATGGTGGTGATATCTTTGGTATTGATGACGACGATGCTGTCGGATACGTCTGCAGTGTAGGTTGGCGGCGTAATGAGATATTCGCTGCACTGTAAGAGGAGATCTAGGGTCTGTAGAGCAAAGGTTGCCATCTGACAATTATACAATGAACTCTCTAACTTACGGTGGCAGGAATATCAGCAATACAGAACACTGAGCATCGAGTTGCTCCGTTGTCCATGGCACCAGGAGGTGAAAGCTTGGGTCGTACGTACCTAGGAGATGGGGGGTCAATAATATATCACCTTGACGTTTGCCTCGACCAGTCAGTCACACACCAATATCACTATTGCGACAGGCCAGAACAAGCTTATAATATTTATCAAATCTTCGTTACGGATCCCAGCTAAACTTTGAATCTAAATAATATGGCTTACCTCTCTGCCAGGCTGTTGTAGGGTCTGTGAACTGATCGAACTTCGAACGGCTCATTGTCCACGTTAAATGCATTAGAAGGACGATTGTGGGACCCGCGAAGGTTTTCAACGTCCTCAACGTGAGGAGCTAGCAGAGTTTAGAAAATGGAGAACACTATAGCATTTGCCGTCTGCGCACTTTGTTACGGAAGGAAAATGCACGCATCTAGAGACTAGGATTGGCGATTTGAAAGAGTAGCTGGTGAAAAGGCCACGATATCCGTCCCGTCTGTAAACCTTCCAAGACAAGGTATGGGAGAAATTCACTCACCTAAAAATCCAACCATCCATAGACAATGGAATCTTCGGTTTCTTTCATTTAGGCGGGCAAAACCACTGGCAACATCAAGCAAAATCAGGCAAGCAATAAATGCGTGTGTTGCGAAATAGGTCTTCATTCGACTATATGTGAATTCACTTCATGGGTGTAGAAAAAATAGAACACTTCACTCATAAGGAGTCCTCCAAATACTTCATATGTGCGTTGCGGATTTCATACGGTTTGATTCAAGATAGAATCTTCCTGATAGGCGGGGATGTATAACAGTTACGCCGTTCATGACAAGTTTTGTTGTGAAGTCTATTTTTAGGTTCCTCGAGGCACTGACCAGTGACTACCACAAGGACTGCTCGGACTCAACGGACTCGGCGGCCTCAGTTATTTAACGTCTTGCCACACGCCGACACCAAACCCTTTTCCCGATTCGAGGCTTTAAATCACCTACCTCAGACTGGTTCTGATATACGATGTCGAGCGCCCCGTTTCCTTGGACAAGGAGGGAACAAAACAAAAACAACAACATTCCTCTCGCGCAGTCGTCGGTCTTTCAGCATGAGGAGTGGCCGTCTTCGGTATTAGAGACGAAGCATTCGGAAAATCCAAGGCAGTTAAATCGCACACCAAGTCCTACGCCCAGCGAACTCCGGGAACTGGGAACTGGAACAGTGGACTGGAAAAGGGCCCTGTCCTGGAAGTTTTGGATCAGGAAAGAGTGGGCGTGTTCGTCAAAATACTTTGCTTCAATACTAGTACTGATGAGGAGAGTGTAGGGTATTATGTGATTGCAGTGGTGATTATCGTCATCGTTGCCTTGATGACGGTGTACCATGTTCAGATTGTGCACTGGCTAACCCCTGTAGCAACGTGGCTGAGGGATAAGTAAGCCTAGCCGATGCACAAGTTGACGAAAATTAACCCCATTTCCCTTCAGGCTCTCCTTCGGATGGTTGGTTCCAATTGCAGTCTTGTTTGTCATATCGTTCCCTCCAGTACGTTTCGCCCACCTTTTTTCTTCTTCTCTCAATGAATGTAATTTCAGCTTTTTGGTCACGAAATTGTGGCCGTGCTATGTGGACTCGTATGGGGATTGTGGGCCGGCTTTGGTATTGTGGCAGCTGGAACCTTCCTTGGTGAAGTCGGGAACTTTTAGTATGTTGCACATTTCCGTGTGGGACATCGAATCTTCTAACTCTGTTCTTTTAGTGCTTTCAAGTACTTCTTTCGCGCCAGGGGAGAAAAGCTTGAGAAGTCCAAAATCTTTTATGCCTGCCTCGCGCGGGTCATTAGAGATGGTGGATTCAAGATCGCCCTCATTGCCAGATTGAGTGCTATTCCTGGTCATTGTATGTCTGTGAAAGTCTGTACCAGGAGTTCATCTGAATCATTGTACCCCAGTTACCACTGCCATTTTTTCAACATGTGGAATGGGCATTCTCGTCTTCTCCCTCGCTGCGATTTTGTCAATGCCCAAACAGCTTATCACAGTATATCTTGGCGTTATTTTGGAGCAGAGCGCTACAGGTGGGGATCCGTTCGTTTTCAACTAAATTGTCAAAGCTCATAGCCAATTGTTTAGGTACTAAAGACACAAAGAGTCGGATTATAAGCGACGTCGTTCTCGCCGTTACAGTAGTTATCACGGTGGCGGCGATGTGGTATATTTTGCGCGAGATGGACAAGGTAAAATCTCAGATTATATACGAGAGAAGGAAAGCACGGTAATATCGAATCTTTTCGACTCCTTTTGCCCATTGATCTCCCTTCAACAGAAAAGTCAAGCCGGATCGTACTACTCTTTTGCCCCGCGCCGCTCCTTCATCCTCTGTAGACGTCTTTAATCCCACCAGCTCGCAGTCCGACTCAGACATAACTCTAACACAGATACCACACCAGCAATGGGATGATCGAGGAAAAGCAGTCGGATACGTCCCGGACCCCAAATTTATTCTAATGCCTAAACCGCGATTGCAGAAGGGTTCCTTCCCGTTTCGCGCAACAATGGATGAGGAACAAGGAATTCCAAATTCATCAGCTTCGAAAGCCGACACTCTGCAAAGAAGAATATAACCTCCCGGTCTTTTTCACAATTATTTAAGTAGATTCTAGTGGGCGGTCGACCTTATTAGACCTTATTATACCAATCTTTATGGACATTTGTACCAGATTCAATCCATGCAATAATTTTTAGCCACAAAGTGTAACCATACGGTAATCTATATTATCTCCGCATTGTTGCCGATCTGGATTGCCGGGAACGTTCTAGTTTGAAAGACTTGTCAATATCAAGCCTGCCTTCCCCATCTACCTTCTTCAATGGGAGCCATCGATGACAGCCACACCGAGGGCATTACCATCAACAACGACAACGACGATTGCCAAGATCAGATTGTCGCCACAAATTTATCAGCATTGTCAGCGCCTGGCTCTGCCTCTGCCTCTAATCTCTCGTCACCTGCGGAAATATCTCCTGACTCCATATCCAATGACACTGATACATTGGCATTACCGATTGAACAAGATCTCCCAAGGCCATTCGATAATGTATCCAACGACCTGGCTGGCCTGGGAGCTCTTTCCATCGATGATTTCTTATCAAATGTAACCACTTCTAGTGCTGTATTTGATGTCAGCTTTTATGTCCAGTTGCCGGAAACTTCTATAGTACAGGAGAAGGGAGATATCGAGAGGGACGAGGGAGATCGGGGAGATGACGATGGCCAGACCAGGGCGGAGGAGCAAAGAGCGTTGAGAAACATGGTAGCGATGCTGCATGAAGCTAGTAACAAGGTTTTTGGGTCTTCCGATTGTATGAGATTCGAGTATATGGAAGAGGATCCTAAGAGTGAGTGTATTCCTTTTTGTATATTCATACGTGTCATTTTACTTCCTACTGGTCAGATAAACAATGTATCTTTACTGTAACCCGTCCAAATGGTTCTACAAGGTCCTATAAATCCGATCCAAACGCAGGATTCACGCGCAGACAGGATGCCCGTATGCAAGCTGCGAAGATTGCTGTGGAGATGGGGGCAATCGATTTCATAGTCTCTGGTGACGCTGATGCATTGAAAGCGAAGAAGGGGTTACTCCTCAATCCCTTTGATGTCGAAATTGATACCGAGCTGAACGAGATTGCGCCAGGGATGTCCAAATACACAGATGAGGAGGAACCATTGAAGCTGATTGAGGACGCTTGTACAGAGTGGAGAGCTAGCAGGGTTAAGCCACATTGGGTGACTTATAATGACGCCAAGAACAAAAAAAGTGCGTAGAGACTCTTTTTTATGATGTTCACTCACATTTGCATTTGCATAGAGCACGGTGCAGCCTTGCGGATTTCTCTGAATGCGCACGTATTTCGTGCTTACTCTGTCGATCCGATATTCAACTACCAAAGACTTGCAAAGCTCGCATGTGCTAGGTCGGCAGTGAGAGAGGGCGTCCTCGACTTTATCAAATTCGGGAACGGACAGACGCAGCCTACAAAAGCCGCTGAGAATGATCTGGAGGATCCTGTGGAGATTCTCCGCGAGTCTACTCCATGCCCGCCACCAAAAGGTTTATCTCTGCAGGAATTCTTTGAAACCCTTCCACGACCTTTTCCCGAATCCATTGGAGGGGCCTCAGTAAATGAGTTCAACGCACCTGCTTGGTTGAACCTTACCTTACAATCTGCAAGAGGGGGAAGATTGGTTTCGAGCTACACCCCAGTCGTCGACGGCGTTCGCCACTGTTGGTGCTTTCCCCCTTATCTTACATACTTTAATTTACCATCTGCTCCATCAGTGCACGGATGCATATTGCGTGTTGAAAGACCTGGGGAAACGAGAACGTACCTCGTTGACCCGCAATTTCCAAAGCGTTCTGACGCCAGGTCCGCTGTTTGCCTGCTGGCCATGTCTCAAGGAGTAGGAAGCTACATCCGTGGACTCAAGGAGGAAGCGGAGAACAAGCTTTCACCCGAGAAACGGAGGCTTGCAAACGAGAAATTACTCCAGGTTCTGTCATACGAATGCAGTAAAGTGAAACCAGGTAATCGACTAATTTTTGCATTTGCAACCGAGAGAGATGGTGGGTTTTCCGTTTTGCATCATACTTCCATCTTGTAACCCACTCTTGCGACAGCTTTTGGTTGTTCACTGAAGGTGGACATATCCTCAAGACAGCCAGACATACGGGAGTTCACAGTGGACACAGAGTATCGAAACAAGACGGATGCAAAAGCAGCTGTTGCATGCCATGCAGCGGAACGTGGCCTTGTAGATCTTCTGCGATTCAGGGGTTCACCCCTGCCCTCCGACTATACACCCTTTTGGGAAGCGCAGGTCTTGGGCAACGGCGATATATACATTGCCAAACGGAAGGATCGCGATCGCGAATTTGACGGTGAGGCCCAGGATCGCAAAAGGAGGAAAGGTAATTTCAGGGACAAGGAAAGTACTTCTGACTCGGGCGACTTCGGTTCGAATATGCGTTTCAAGGTGAAGGGTGAGACACTGTCGGATGGTGCATTCTTGTTTCGCAAGCAGCCACCGACAGGACCATCTGCCCATTTAAAGAACGGCTGGAAGAAACCTCGTGTGACTGGATCCAGCAACGGCCTTAGTCCCACTAATGGATACGCTTATGTGTCGCGTACTGTGGGTCAAGACCGGTCTGTATACAGGTACTCAGGTACTTCCTCCAATCCTCACTCTCCTGATCGGTCTGCTGTACACCCTCCGACGGCTCCGCGCGCTTATTCCGAAATGAATTTGACGTCTGCAGGGTACCCAAAACGCTCTCATGTTACTCAGCGCTTAAACAGTTCAAACTTTCAGTCCCAGCATTCTGGGACTTCTCCGAATGGTATGGCATACTCGAGGCCGAGAACGAACGAGTATTCCCAGTCCAACCCTTACACCCAAGTTGAACCGCCTACACAATCGGCTACTGCAGTGCAAGGTTACTCAGATAGCTATGGTCAAATAGCTACCTATTCTCAACCTCCGTCATATCCGACAGATCCATATGCACGACCCGATGCTTATGTGGCCCCATACACAGCTTATCCCCCTTCCGCTGTTGGCCTTTATCCAAGCCCTTATCCCCCACCTCCACCTGCTCAGTCTTATGCCCTGTACTATGGTCCTCACCCTGCACCTGCACCTGCATCCGCGCCATACACACAATATGCCCCCCCACCGCAATACCTAGCTTCTTACCAAAATGGACATTATGCAGCTTATTCGTCGCATATCCCACAACATCAAGCACACTACGCCCATCCACAGCAGGCGGTTGTATCTCCCGTGTACCCAACACTTGTCCCCCCATCCGATCCATCCATCCCTTCCGGTCACTATTCACCATACCATCCTCCGTATTCACCACTTTATTCACCACATCATGTGTATTCCATGTCTCCGCCTCCACATTCGGCTGTTGGAGGCGATTACTCTTCGCAAGGGCGTAGTCACACGTTTAATGACCAGCAACAGGATGGGTACCAGCGTCATCAAGAAGGCAATTCAGAAGGGGATAGATCTTCAATAGGTATGTCTTTACAGAAAATATTCGAGTCGATTGTTCAATAAACAAGGTCCTCTGGATCACGCACGCCAATCGCCTCAAGTTGAAGTAAAGCAAGAGTCCATTGGTGACTCTCAACTTCTGAAGGTGGTAGAACATCCTACTGAAGTGCCTTCACCAGGTTCCAATCTTGCTGCTCTCTACGGTATACAGCCCTTTTATCCTTTTTGGATTCTTCTGATTCTTCCATCAGATTTTTGCAAGGAAGGAGATTTCTCGAGACCAAAATTCATGTTTGCAATAGTGAAAGACGAACAAGGAGAGAAAAAATTCAAGGTCTGGGCAGAGCAATATTCCCAGCGCCTTGAACTGCCTACTCTTTTCTCAAATTACGAGGATGGTCGTGATAAGCTTGCAAAGAGGGTGTTACATTGGATGCGCAAGCGTACTTAGTGCAATGTTTACAGTACAATTCTAAATTCGGAGTTCATATTTTTGTTGAATTTGAAAACGCGTGACCACCGCGTTTAAGTGTCACAACCCAAACTTGAGCTTAGCCTTGGCAGCATTGCAAACTTAAGTCCTTAGCCATGTCTCAGGCATCTCAGGCTGAAGGGGTACCTCGAGGTGGAGATATATCCCGGGCAACTCGACGTGAAGTGGTGTCCCAGGCACGACATGCGGAGATGTCGCAGACACAACGTGAAGAGACATCGCAAGCACAACGCGATGAGATACCGCAGGCACATCTGGGTGACGACATCGATGTTAAGCCCAAGCTTAACCTCCTAATTAATCATGTCGGTCAAGGTGAGATGTCTTGAAAGGGACGCGCGTATATCCGTATTCATCTCGTTCTTCTCTGCACAGAAATCACCGTAAGAGTTAAGGCCAACATGCTATTTAAGAAGATATTCGATGCAGCCGCGGTATGTCTTTTTTTTCGTTGTAATTGGTCCTTAGGTCTGATTCACGTCACAGCAACGTTTTGGAAAAGAACCAGGTGCATTTGTTGAGTTCTATTTTCAAAATTTGAGCCAATGCTAATGGGTTTACATCCTGTGCTTTTTGGGTACGCAGGCACTCTGAGGTTCGGGTTTGCAGGAACTCGGATTAAACCAGACGATACACCCGCCTTAGTACGCAATCATAATTTATCCTGTGTCTTTGCCTGACGGGGTATGCCAGCTAGAAATGGACGATAATGATCAGATAGATGCTTTTATGGAGCAGGTACGCGTTCTTGTTGTACACCATTCTTCACTAATGGTGTTTTCGAATCAGTTGGGAGGGGATTCTGTCGCGATTTTACTTTAATTACGGATTACTACTCGCGTTGATGCCAGTGGTGATATCTATTTCCTGAGCTGTGAGGGCCCTTTTGCAGTGTAAACCAACTTGTTGCATGCGGACTATAATGAAACGCGGAAACTTCTATATCCAAATCTACTTTTTGTAACTGGTCGCTATGTACTACATTTATCTTTTACGTGACATGTCATATTTCTCAACTTCAATCACCTCCATTTAGTGCTGTCAGACGGGTATGCCATCGATCACCAATGACTCGGAATACCGACGCAAGCTGTACGGATGGTTGAGCTATGCTTTCGCTAGGTGGTTTGCTTCAATGCTAAGAATTATTCATAGACTAACTCTCTAATAGCGAGGTCTTTGTCATTGTGTCTTTAACCCTCTTCCTTCCAGTATGTCTGGAACAATTTGCCAGGGATAATGGGTTTCTATTGCCTGAGAAGGAGGTGCCGTGTTCAGGTCTTAAGTCAGATGTCCAGGAAGCTGTTCGCTGCGTCGTCAAATTTGGCTGGGCATGGATAGATACTGCGAGTTTTAGGTATGTCGTGTTGAATGGTTCATTTATCGTCCCAATAACTACGGGTTTTATTAGTTTATATACGTATTCCGTATCTGTTGCTTTGCAAGCACTCGTCGTTATCTCTCTGGGCTCAATTGCAGACCATCGTAAGTCCGGCATCGTTCTAAATATTTATTTTTCTTTCAACCGTTTATTCCAGCTCCGCATCGGAAACCACTCCTCCTCAGCTTCGCTGCACTGGGGTCAGTAGCTGCCAGCCTCTTCCTCTTCCTGCCTTCGTCTTCCCCTGTCTGGTACCTGTCTTCCTTCCTTGCGATCGCTGCCAACGTCGGATTTGGTGTTTCCATAGTAGCCATGAACTCTTACCTCCCGACCCTCGCTCAGGAATCCCCTCACATAGCCCTCATGCGACAAGAATTAGAGAATTACGATACTTTGGATGCAGTCACTGACAGAGAAGGTGATGATGTTGTCACCGAGAACTCTGCCACGCCTTTGCTCTCAGGTTATCCACAAGCAACTTTAGAACACAGGAAAGATCTAGAATCGCGTTATCAGACTTTTCTGGCGCGGGAAACCTCGCGTATATCGTCTTTGGGTATTGCGATAGGGTACGGTTCCGGAATCGTCCTCCTGGCACTTACTCTGATACCAGTCAATCAACTACATGGTTCGACGTTCGCACTACGGTTGGCGATTGGCCTCAGTGGGATATGGTGGTTTATCTTTTCAATACCTGCTGCAGTATTGCTGCCCAGTCCACCTCCCTCCACTCCAGAAGTAAATGAATTGAACCAGAAAAACTGGAGTTTTATGCGAGAAATTCTAGGTGCATGGATTGGGCTTATGAATAGACTTCGCTGGAGAGAGGTTAAGAGGCTGAGAAATACATTCAAGTTTCTGGCCGCTTGGTTTCTCCTTTCTGATGGTGAACAAACCACACTATTAACTTCCCTCCATCATCTCCACTCATAGAAATCTCACAGGTTTAACAACGATTACGTCCACCGCCGTTCTGTTCGGTAAGACAACATTGCAGATGTCCCCGTCCGCTCTTATCGTCGTTGGCGTACTCACACCTCTGTCGGGCATTGTTGGATCGTTACTCTGGCCTATCATCCAACGGAAATTGCAATGGTCATCTCTAAAAGTTCTCGTCACTCTCGTTATAATGGCCAGCTTGCTACCCGCATATGGATGCCTTGGGTTCATTATACCGAGCAGGGTCGGATTCGGTGGTCTTACAACACAGGGAGAGATGTTTGCACTCGCAATGTACTTTGGTGAGTGGAAAGTGTTATGCCGAAGCTCGCCTAAACTTGCACAATCTATGAAGGATCGGTCTATGGTGCATTCCAAGGCTATGCAAGAGCTTTCTACGGAAAATTACTTCCTCCTGGGCAAGAAGCGCGTTGGTATGGACTCTATTCAATCACAGACAAGGCAAGCTCTATTTGTATGTTATAAGACACCACTCATACTTCGTTCAGTCGAGTTCTTTTATCGGACCTCTTGTCGTAGGCTTGATCTCGGACTTGACAGGCAACATTCGGTTTGCGTTTTTCTTCCTCGTTACTATGATTTGGGCTGCAGTACCACTATTAATGAATATCGACACAGATAGAGGTTGGAAAGATGCACAGGATTACCAATTCCATAGTATAGAGATTCCTCCTGACGAATAGCTTACGGCTTCTTTACGCATACCCAGATAATATACCGTAGTATCTAGAACAAGATCTGAGTCGACTTTTTACTATGCTGCAAGTGGTGACCATTGTGTCTAGAATTAAATTGTCCATTTTCCTTCTGTAAGACATCATTAGATCGTAGAAATGAGTAGCTTTACATGGTTTAAAATATTATTCCTTCTTTTTAGTGCGTTTTGCCTGGAAGGACTCAAGAGCTTTCAAGCGCTCAGTCAAGGTAGGATGCGAGTGATGGTAGGCCGAGTATCTGAGAAGGGGACAAGTTAATCAACAAAGACTCGAAGAAAGCAGGTTAAGAGAGATACATACAGCCAATCAACCCAAACAGTCGAAAGATTCTTGACATGTAAAGTAATCAATGCTCGTCCCAGCCTGTCACCCATATCACCCATCTTCTCGTCATTCAGCCTGTCCTGCAACTCAACCGCGAACTGGTCCGCTTGCCACTCAAAGTTTCTGCTAATAGCGTTCATGCCAATGCTTGCGATTGCTTCAAGAGGAGTGATAATCATTTGGAACAGAAGGAAAGCGACAATGGTAGGTGGTTGAGCCGCTATTTCTTTGGGAAAGTCAAATGATCGGAGGACAGGAGGAGCATGCAAGAAAGCCTGGAAAAAGGCGAGAATCGTAAAGCCGTGGATTTGCGAGACAGCAAGAAGCTTGGTGGGATGGAGGTGGTACCAGTGCCCGAGTTCATGTGCTGTAGATTAGGATGAATAGTTTGTATGACTGAAAAGAGAGTTCATACCAAGGACAGCTTCAACCTCCTCAGCTTTGCTTTGTTGGATGAGTGTGTCAAATATAACGATATGTTTAGCCTATTGCACCGTGAGTTTGTCGTTCGTCGAATGGAGAAAAGAGTTGCAGCTTACCCAAGGAAGACCAAAGAAGTAAGCATTGCTGTGGGAACTACGTTTCGAGCCATCGATTTCGTAGAGGTGCTTCAAAGGGAATTTAAGCTTGCCAGCAAGAGCCTCGATTCTTTTACGCAAGTCGCCTTGAGGAAGTGGGGACAGCTTATTGAACAAAGGTTGAATGACAGTTGGATAGAGTATAGTAATCAGTATTTGGAAGGAAAGGCTGTATCTGGTTTAGTAGGAGCTGGAAAGCGACAAAGGAAACATACAAGAAAGCCATCAGCCAAGGCACAAAACGTTCACCAGCCCAATTGAAGATGTGCAAGAAAGCAGCAAGGAAAGGCGCTCCCAAGACGAATGCAACCAACCAGCCTTTAAGGATATCTGTGACAAAAATGATGGGCGTTGTCTTGTTAAATCCGTGTTTCTCCTCAAGGACGAAGGTCCTGTACACTTCCAAAGGATGCATTGGGAGGGATGAAACGAAGAAGAGTATGAAGGCGAAAGCTATTGATTGGAGGGTCTGCGCCCAAGAATTCAGCATTGTACAGGTGAAGACCGAAAACTGTGGGTTGTACCTCATATTCTGGACCAAAGCCGAACTTGGACAGCAGTTTCCCTCCAGCAGCCCATGCCCACGCGTAAAGGCCATAATGGAGCGTGACGGAGTCCACGATTTGCTTGTAAAGTCCTGAGAACAGGGCAAATTTGGCCTTGTCCTTGCCATATTTTTGGGATTTGTCAAAAACTCCATCGTCAAAGTGTTTTGCGAGAGATGCTGGAGGTTCTTTCTTGGAATACAACGGGTATTGTCGAATCCTGCCAATTTTTTAAATAGAAATTAGGTAAAAGCTGAGATCTGAAACCCCAAGGCGACTACGCACAACAAATAAGACTCGAAAAGAGTCACAAGCCATGAGAAGGCTTGAACGTATCCTTTCCAATTGATAGGATCGACGGCGACAAAAGCCAGTTGTTGCTGTATTTTATTGAGCTGTGTGTGGAGGAGATCCATGGTGGTAGTGTCGACAGCCAAGAACGCGACGTGGCTGACCAAACAAAGCCACCCAAGCTTACCTACACATTTTTAATCATACTTGTCCTGATCTGGTGATTCAGTACTTGCATATAAATTGACATGATAAGCTACGCAAGATCGTTACAAATTTTTTTAACCCTTACATAAATTAAAAAGAAATACAAAACCCATCAATAAACCACATAAATCGGGGATTCATCCACCAAAATTAAACATGTTCAACTTTCTTTAAACAACCGTTGTTCCTTGGAAGATATTCCACTGTGGGGCATAGAGTCCCGGAGCTGGTATATTGCCATTGGCATTTTGGAAAGGGATTGAGGGTGATACATCAGAGCGAGGAGATGGCGAGCCCTCGGGCCATGAAAATCTGCCAGACATGAGCACTTCTTATGTCTAAACATTCCAAAAAGAGGACATACCCGGGCATCAAGCCAGTGGACCACCAAGCCGGATTCTTGATAGCTTGCATGGTGGCGAGCATTTCTGCTTCAGATATGACATCCAGGGCAGTCATATCGAAGTCCTCAAGCGTGAAAGGAATGTCATCGAATGAGGCCTGTGGAAAGCTAGTTGATATGTCCATCGCTTGGGTGGTATTATTGCCCGGCATCTGACTCTGTTGTCCAGTTTGTCCATTTTCAGATTCAATTTGGAGGGGAACAGATGTCACAGGTGGAGGACCTGCTTGCGGGACGCTCGCAGGAACTCGTTCCTGAGGTGGAGGGTTTGCCTGAGAACGCCCAGGCCCAGTGCCATCCCGACGATGTCGTGAGAGGAGACCAGCCAAGAAACGAGCGTAAAGCTTCGGGGTGTGTCGATCGTCGATGGCAATTTTTGGAGAACTCAAAGTTTGAATCAGCCGGCCAATCAGATCAAGGATCTCGGTCTCTTGTTCCTTCGTTAGGAATGAAGAAAATTCCGGTTGGAGAAGTTTTAGCAAGAAAGCGGACGCGAAAGAAGCAAAGACAAAATGCCCATCAGGAGCGAAACGCATGTAGCCACTTGGTGCAAGGATATCAATCATCGTTCTAACCACAGTCTTTGCAGCGTCTTGGCACTATGTATTGTATTATCAAAACAACATATTCACCTCATCTGTGCAAAACATACCGTGTTGAAAAACAATGGGTCGTTGTTACGGAAACCGCGTCGAAATGCTTGCTGGAAACCAAAGGAAAACATAACAAGACGCGAATATGCCACAAGGCTGGATCGGGGTTATCAGAGTGGGGGATTGGACGAAGGAGTTTCTTCCACTTACAATGGTAACAATGTACAACGGAAGACACAACCAGTGTCACGAGGATCTGAATCCTCCTGGAAACGCCTTGACCATTCCTGGTGATATGCAGTCAGTTGGGCATCATGGGCAAGAGTCACAGTTTTGAAGTCGATATTCTAAGCAAAATGTGAGCGAGGCCCCTTGAAGACCCATCCATAATGACCTTGTTAAGACCCGTTGGTTCACTCGGATCACTATATATCTCGTCGTGGAACTTCTTTACGATCCGTAGAAGGGCAGTATAAGCACACAAATGGACATCATACTACAAAAAAATTCTGAGAAAAAGAAAAAAAAGGGGACATGAGGACAAACCGGATAATTATGTTTCGACTTCTTGTACCATTCCCTGGAATTTCTGACAAGACTATGAAGTATCAGGTAAGTACCATGTGGCGAACGATAAAGTAAGTTGCATACTAATCCTCTTTTATAGTCGAAGGCTTTCCGAACTGCGTTGCTGTTGACCGATCAAGATTAAAGCAGATCAACCAAGTGCGTCTTCTATTCAAAATTTCGCGTTCCTCTTTTTCTGATTGAGGCTTTGCGTTCGAGATCTGATGCAAATTAAGGTCGGTGGCGATCCTAGTTAAAACCAAATTGAGTAATTACATAAAAAGAGAGTTGGGGATCATACCTAATTGCAAGACCGGTATAGAGCCAGCTCCGATCTTCTTCCCATCTTCGTGCCGGGACGGCATATATACTCATGAGGATATAAGCCTGGCAAAGTTCGACCGATTTCCAACCATCAGTAAGGGCACTCGCTGCAGAGTGTTTCGCAAAGTGCATCGCAATTGGATATATCTCGGACTTTTCCGTATAAAATCTGGAGCAAATTGCACAAACTACGACGATATAAGAATGACACGATTGTGATTCGGGATCGAAAATGACTTACTAACGGTAAACAGGAATGGACATCTCGTAAACGTTGATGCAGGAGTATGAAGTACAGGATCGAGGAGGGATATAAAAGGCTAGGGTTGAAAATGAGCTCATGACTTAGAGTAAAAAAATCACGAGTTAAAAATCACATTAATCCTTTCGTAGAATCTATCCTGAAGTCAGGACGAGAATTCTCAAGAGGTATTAAATGACGCACATTTGGAATAAATTATCCACGTCTTCAGGCTTCACAAGACCATGGATGAGGATCTCAGGGGGACTATGTTGTTCGATAAGAGATGCTCTGATTCCGAGATCCGTAGCAGGTCCTGAAAAAAACCATGAGCTTATGACAAGAAACAAACGGATCGGATACATACCCGGCATGAAATAGGTTTCATTCGCTACCCCGATATTATTGTCATTTAATTCAGCCTCAAGAAGCCCAGCAGCTTCTTCCCCCGAATCTTTCTTCTTCCCAACTTTCTTTTTTTTGTTACTTAAGCTCAAGTTCGCAATCAATCCTAACGGTACCGTAGAGTCAGGTAAAGCAGACTGAACCGTCTCGTTGTCTGAATCTGCCAAATAGTCGTCATTGCCAGTTCCTGATGATTGTAGGTTGATGTCACTTTGTGAAAGTGTTCGCTTTCCATCCGAATCGGCATCGGAGTCCTCTTCTTTGGGCTTTTGGGGCTCAAGGAATTCCCGAGTGATTTTCGAGGACCCCGGTTCGCGAACGCTCGATTGTAAACGGTCTAGCCAAGCCAAGACATTGTTGTTAGTCTGATCTGACGGAGATGTTGCCATGCGATAGGAAGCGATAGATAATGGCGTTGCGATGTAGGGGTTGTGAAGCTGGACAGGGAAAATAAGTGTGAATAGTTTTAGAAAGGAGGTGCAACTTACCTGCTTGAGAAGCGACTCGATAATTGCATCTTTCTGTCTGATTTGAGCGAGCAAGTACTCTCGCTTACTAATAGAAAGTGAGATGTCAGGATACGGAGATTCAATAAGTGTTGGAGACACGAAAGGAGAAGGATCTGTAGCGGATGGGAACTCCATCTCAGAAGTTTATGAGATCAAGTACCACAGGACGTTTGAAGGCAAAATCTGAGATGAGCATAATGAATCGCAAGCCGCATTTATAGGATGAGAGACACCGGACGTCACAGATTCCACTCGCCGAAAGAGGATGTAGGAATTTAAGGCTACATGTGCTGCGCCAACACACACTGCACCTCGAAGAAGATGGCTTAGACCCATGTGAGATGGACCCCTTTGACGTACAAAATGGCGAGAAAGACGGGACTGAGCAGAGACTCACTTTGGAGCCGTTCTCGGCCGGCGACCTTCTACAATGCAGACATGGCCACCAGCTTTACACCGATTGCAGGTATTCTCATCTTGGGGAAAGTCACATTTCATCTAGGATTAGTATCATTGGTGGCGCCCGATTTGCACGCAAGGCAATCGTTCCGTTTGAAGAGATGTCAAAGGTAGAAGTTAAGAATTTTAAGAATGATTAGCATTGCTTTGGATAAAACGGGAGGCTTTGAAAAGCTCACCTTCAGCCTTTTGCAATGGGAACATGCTCCCGGGCTTTAATTGCAACAGCAGATAAGTTCAGTATCGCAAATAAGTCAGAATACGAGGATTCCGAGAAAATACGTTTTTGTTGCACCGGTATCATGAAGGAGCGGAATGGCGTCCAGAACATTCCGGTCATCGCAGGAAATGCATGGAAAACACGGGCAAATGTTTCGGAGGATTTGGCGCATATGGACGAAGCGGTGTTCCGAAAAGTGGCACCCGGTTGCGAGAATATGCCGATCACAGAAAACCGCCGCAGCAGAGCAAATCATATGGCAGTTAATAAAGCAAGGGTGTACACCGCGACGCGTAAATACCCATCGACGAAAAATTGAGGATAACGCGTCAATACACCGTGTGAACCGTGAATGGCGGAGAAAGAAAAGAAAAGGTGAAAGAAATGAGCAAAACATAATTTATTAATGTCAGCATGGACACTCACAGTCTCCCTGACGTGTCTCCTTTGCCGACAACTCCAACTCCACCCATACCAACACTGATTCCGCCAGCAAGTTCTTCATCATCACTGTCGCCGTCACTGACAGTGGAGGACTCCTGAGTGCCTTCCTTTCTCGATCTCTTCCTCTTTGTCCGGACCTTCGAATTCCATGGTTCGCTCCCCTGAGTGGTAGAGTGAGATCCGGATGCCTGACCTTTCTTCGGAACTGAAGGCACATTTGTGGCACTGACATGATATAATCTCCCGGCACTAGGATGGGCGGAGGAATCATGTCGCTCATTGGTCCAAGGGACACCCTGCTGGGGGCCAGAGGAAGGATGCGAAGCTGATGGGTTAGACTGGGAAGGAGTGGCATGTGGTTGTTGCGGCTGCACGGAGAAGCGCGTTTGTCCACTAATATGCTTAGATTGGGAGGAAGATTGTCTTATGGACCCTTGTTGGTTTGAGCGCCCAGGCCGAGGAAGCAAGGACCGAGGTGGATGAATGGGACGGGATGACTGCGTGTGCTGTTTTACTTGGGGCTGTACTTGGTGTTGCTGAGGGTTCGTGAAGACGGGCTGGGAGTGTTGCAGTTGAGGATAGGTACGTTCTGGGGACGTAGAGAATGATTGTAGAGTCGAATCTGATGTTGGCGTGTTGTATGCCTGTCCTTGGTCGGGTGGAGATGTTGAACTCGCTGTAATGGATCGGAGATCGAAGAAGGGCTGAAAGATAACAGGTTGGTTCTGATATGCGGTACCTCTGACCGGATCGAGGTTGCTGACGTTGGGTTGCACAATGCTATCTGCGCTAGACGCAATGTATTGATTTATCGCGCTCGTCGTAGGGTAATGACCTGGTGGAAAGTCGAATATTGAGGGATTCTGATGAGGACGAGGACCATGAAGACTTTCTGGTCCATACGATGAAGACATGGGCATCTGGGAAAGAGCATGCTGTGGATGAGACTCGATAGCATCCAACCACTGCTGATACTGCGCCTGGGCGCTGTCATCGGGACTGTAGAAACTAGAAGTAGGGCCTATCATCGTCGATCCCGAAGGAGTTGGGAGTTGGGAGCTAGGTTGTTCAAATTTTTTTGCCTCCGTCGCTGGACCCCCTTGTGGATGCCACCAAATGTTTGTTGCTGCCGGTCTATCAGAAATTACTGGGGGTTGCCCTAGATGGAAGTCGGAGATTTATAAATCCTGTTAACAAGGTTATATATACCTGTACTTACTTGGTGCTGAATTCGAACTCGAAGTCAACCTCGAAGACATCGGATGAGGGTCCTGATCCCTGTTTGTTCGACTGTTCATAGCTTCCAAAATAAAGCTGATGCGACGCGATTGCTATCTTCTGGGGTATAAGAACGGGGAAGAACCTTTGCCGACAAAGGGCACACAATGCACGAATCAGGGAAGGACCTATCGGACAAGACGAGAGCCCGATTGTGGTTGCATTCAAGGACCTTCAAGGACTCAGGCTCGTTGCTGATTGCGGATCAGATGATTTCGCTCAATTGATTCCATTCCATGGCTTCAAACAACCTCAAGAGGCATCTATGTACTGAATGTGTTATCCCAAGCCTTAAGGACGTTGATTATTCATGAAGGAGACTACTGAGCCGAAACGTAATAGTCATTATGCATGCGCAACTTTTCAAATGGCATATCTCATTTCTAGCAAATTCCGAGTCTACTCGGACCCAGACCCGCAATTTACAAATAATATAGAGGTCGTCTTCCGTGTCCACTTCATATTTGTTATCAGTTCCGCCCGCCACTGAAATTATGTTGACTTTGAGGGCAGCTGACAACTGGAAGGCTGGATTGAATGCGGTGTTTGCGTAAAAGACATTAGATTTATAATCAGCTCCTTTTTCTTTTTTTCTTTCTACCATTCTGCGCAAATTTTGTGTCGAAGTTAGAAATGTGCCTTGTGCCGCTAGCGTGCGGAGCGGATCAATCGATGATCGATCGAAATCAAAAAAAAAAATCACGATCGGCTCTTACTTAATTGTTCTTCTTATCAGTTGGTCCGATTTACATCGGAGACGTCTCTCCAACGTCTCTCATTCTTTTGCTGCGTATTTTTTAAAGACACTGGCACTGGCAGGGTTCATCTATTTTTTTCTTGAGTTTCGAGGGATACTTGGCGATCTATACGCAGAGTTCAAGTTAGCAATCCTGGCTTCAATGCGGCTGTTTCGTGTACCGTGTACAAAACCAAAGGCCATCGTAATGGACTGGGCAGCCGATTCATTGGGGGTTGGGGCATCTTTTATGAGCGGATCTCAAGTGAGCGGAGGCGTCATCTATATGTATAACTTCGAGAGGGGTAGAGCGCGGCTTGGCGCTTTAACAGCACCTCCGTACTTTCAGGCAACTTTCAGGAGAGTTTGGGGTCATAACTAAATGTAATAAACAAAAGCCGTCACCTTTCAACCCATCCACCGGAACACCCAAAACCCACTTGGATTTTGGACAAATGTGTTTTGGGTCCGATTGTCCATAGCTGGCACCATTTCATTCGCTCACTAGTTTCACCCTTCTCAACTTCGCCCTTTGCATATCTACATCGAAGAGATGGTCACGAATGAGAGATAGAAGCCCTTGCTCTCGCGGTTCCGTCGACGAGTCCGAATTCGATGCCAAGAACCTGATTATGAGAGCACAGAGGCGCGACTTCTTGTGATGCAAGCGCATGTGACATGTGACATTTTATCATTTTAGCCTCGCACTTAAGTTGTCCGCTTCTCTTTCTCCCACCTACCCTTTCCCTCTGTTTTTATAAAATTTAACCTCATTA
>Ga0307517_10001629_pt1 | contig 37239 bp, 51 predicted proteins | sample 23_EM_MG_FD_194515 | JGI IMG/M metagenome (GOLD analysis project Ga0307517, IMG submission 194515) | Populus trichocarpa ectomycorrhiza microbial communities from riparian zone in the Pacific Northwest, United States - 23_EM | ecosystem: Host-associated > Plants > Roots > Unclassified | place...
CTGTGGCACAGGACCCCGTAAATAAGATAAGAAACGTGGACGGGGAAGGCCCAAAGGCAGAAAAAATGACACACACCATTGTATAAACGAGGGTGATCTGTGGTGGTTTTGTGAAGAAAGATGGCGTAGGCGGTGGAGGGTGTGGTTGTGTTCAAAGTCACGGTTCGCGAAGCCAATTAATCGTCACGTGTTCGACTTGCCTGGTATGTTCTCAGCCTCGACAAGTTGGCCCGTTTCTTTCAAAAATTCATTAAATGGAGCTAAGTACTCAAGGGTTTTCAAGCTTTTCCAGATTTCTCTTTTCTTCAATGGGCGTTTTTGTTTCCCCGTTTCTTTGACCAAAACATCGGAGAAAAGTTCTCTTTGTTCGTCAACTCAGTCGTGAAGCGCTAGAATGCTTATCTCAGTGCCTCTACCTCACGACTAACCAAGGCGAAAATACTTTATGACCAGGCACTGCGCCTTTGAAAACGTTGTTCATAATATTTCCTATTGTCCCTTTGTTAAGTTTCCTTGAGTGCCACCGCAAGCCCTCCATATAAATTCACGTTCGGAATCTCTTCTCAGAAGCATTATTCGTCAACCTTTCACTCGCTCGTTAAAATCACCATGCCTTCCAAAAAACGAACTGACGATGACCGGTTCATTGCGGAGAAACTAGCTCACCCTGGAGAGGTGGAAGCTCAGGCCGCAAAGTTCGATCAAGATGACCAAGAACTTGAAGCCAAGGAAAAGAAGGTACGCCGGAAATTGAGATCTCATACGTTGGGAAAGTCTTCAAAGAATAACACCGTTTTCAGGATAATGTGAAAGACGAAGATTTCCAGCCTTCGTCTCAGCAGACGGAGTCATCCTCTTGCTTTCAATCTTCTCAAGACAGCAATGCTTCCGCTGAGGATGAAATCCAGGAAAGTACCAACCATCACCGAAGGGCTGCGAAGCGAGTAGATTCGGAGGCAGAATACATTTATTCTTCTCAAGGGTCCCAGAGCAGTGATAGCTGGTCTGGCGATAGCGATTCCGACCAGGAGCAGGAGCCACAAGGCACGAAAACACCGTTGTTCCTTCCTTCCAGCCCAGGAAGCTTGTATTAAGACGTGCAAGGTTCGTGTCGTCCATTCTCGTCAAATGGCGTCAAGGTTTTGTCACTGATTCTTGGCCTTGTAGTTGTTCGGTGGGCTAGAAAAGATGGGCACAATCTCTCTGTTTTCCTCAGTCAATCTGAAGATTTTTTTTTACACCACATTTTCATCTATTAAATCATTATTTTAATAGCTTAATATCATACACTCTACATTCAAGATCGGAGGGCATGAAATAGACGTACAATATTCCACATGAAGCATTACTGATTTGCACTGGGTATATGTTATCTCGACTCGGGTGAGAGATAGACACCCCCAACCAGACACAGATTGCGAGAGGTGAATTGGACATTCGTAATCGGCGTTCGCTTTGTTGGGAAGGTTGCCAAAAGATCGGTTCTTCCGATAAATGTGTCAATGATTTCTCTCTGAATCAGATACTCACAAAACTCACGTTTCTCCGGTTTCCTCGTCTGCGTAGCTTCGGCCATTAATGGCGCCATTTCTTTGAGGTTTTATCCGAGGTCCCCCAGAACCTTTGACGTCCCAAGAGCGCACTGTCCAATCAGCTCCTCCACTGACGAGCAACGACGACTCCGCGCTGAAGGCAAGGGAATAAATAGAAGAGGTATGCCCTGTCATTTTCTTGATACGCTTTCCGGAACCAATGTCCCACAAGTTAATGGCAAGGTCTTCACCTAAAAAAGGGGCATTAATTGATATGTACAGCACGAAGACAATTCCACGCACCTGCAGTTGCTAGATATCGGCCATCTGGACTGAGAGCAAGGGAAGACACAGCCCCTTGGTGACCAATGAAAACGCGCAAACATGAGCCACGTTGGACATCCCATAACCTCGCAGTCCAATCACTGGAGCCAGTAGCGAGATATAGAGAATTGGGATGAAATTGTACGCACTTTAAGTGAATACTTAGATACCGACGTAGGAAACGAATGGTAAAGAACTTACGTCAACATCACTTAGATGGCCAGCATAAACCCTCAGACATGATGTCCGTTCTGCAGACCACAACCGTGCAGTTCGATCCCTGCTAGCAGTTGCAAAGTATATTCCCATGGGACTCCATTTCACGTCCCAAATTGGATTTTCATGTCCTCGAAACGCGACGACATTGGTCAATGTATCCAGCGACCACAGGCGCGCTGTTGCGTCAGCAGAGGCAGACAAAAGATATTTTGGAGGCGCTGCCGAGCCATTCAAAGGGTCAAATGCAACGGAATAGACGGGTCCACTATGTCCGATCAGTTTTCTCGTGGTGCTGCCCTTCTTTTCACGTATTTTATGTAAGGAGGATGCTGTCGAAACATCAGCAACTTGCATTTTCGTGGACTTGCCAGACTGACCATCTTTCACTGCACTCGATGAAAAATCACTCCGTAAACCTTTCAGCTTCTCGCCTTTGAGACTCCATAGACGAACATAGCTTTCTGCAAATCCAGCGGCCATTAGGGAGGTGTCCGGGGAAAATGTGCAGCAAGGTGATCTGTAAAGGATAAAAGGTTAGGTCGACGCAAGGCCATCCAACATTACTCACCCCTCAGCAACGTCGTGCAAGGTATATGCACATATACTTGGAAGAGCTCGTGCCCGAAGCGCATTGGCTTGAGTGGAATTCGGATCGACATTAGCCAGGACAGAGGGCTCCAATTTGATTCGTTTGCGAGCGTCCCGCACAAGGTTTACTTCCCGATCAACATCTGCCGTCTTGAACAATGGAGGATGTGGCAGTAGATCTGCTTCTGTGGGAGCAATAAGGCCTGGGGCAACAAGGGGGCGCGTCATGGGAACATCATATTGTGCATTTAGATCTCTGTCCATCATTGCTTGCTCACGCAACTGGCGCTCTGCTTCCGTTCGGAGTTCCTCAGAAATAGGCGCCGGTCCCAGCTTGAGGGGTCCTTTACTTGTATTGAACGCTTGTGGATTTGTGAGGTTTGTCTTGCTTCCACTTGCCTGGGGAATAACAGACGAAAGTAGGCCTGTTGATTCTTCCCATGCATGAGGTGAGACGGTAGTGGGGTTGGATGACGTGACTGAATGGGAATTTGAGGAATTTGATATGGGAACGACAAAGAGGAAAACTGACCATCGAAGCGGAGGTGGTTATTGACGACGCGCATGACTGTTGCTCTCCCTCGCTTTCCCTTTTCACCTGAAAACCCTTCGCCGGCCCCTAATGTCTCCCCTCCAATGCCTTCTGTAAGCCATCCAACTAGGAGCCCAAATCCAGAACGGCTCATTCGAACGGCGTATTTTTCATTGCGGAATCGTCCAGCAAGCTCATCACTTTGCACATGGGCAGGAAGAAGGAGAGTGGAGAGATGATGAAGCGTTGCGCTATGAAGGGGAGATATTGAGGAGGAGAATGTCGAAAAAAAACGAGAAGCTATGAATCTGTCAGAGGCGAAGACGAGACCAAGTGACTCCCATACCAGCATCTTTAAAGCCGTGCTGAATAAGGTCAAGGTAGAAATGGCAGAATATTGGGAAGAGTATTGGTCGAAATTCTGGCTGGATGACAGGTCAAAGCTCTCGGAAAACATCCATTCGATATTAACACATACTCGATACATGTCCAAGGAACCATCGACCCAAGCCTCAAGCTCTCGGAAACCTTCTTGCTTGTCAGTGGGATCAAGAGAAAGAAGTTCCTCTGCTCCAACTGAACCAATGCTGGCAATCAGGTTTTGAATATTAACAGGATTGCCCATCGCTGTAAGTTCCTGCAAGACATTTGCTGAGTCCTTAAGGATATTCTCGCCCGGTCGTGTTGGTTTTTGAGCAAATACTGAGAGGACTTTCACAAATTCATCTGAACCTATAGATTCTGGTTGTTTCCCATTATCATTCGGAGACGCAGCCTCGAGTTCATCCAGTAGGGCTTTCGCTGCTGTAGTGTGTCCACGAGCGCGCAGATATTCAATGATCACGCGATCTCCTGCTGGGATATTTGCCGTTGCCTCTTGATTCGGAGGAGAGGTTGCGGGAGGCGATTGCGATGACCCTGTAGGTGTGGCGACAGACATGGTGGTCGACACTCAGACTGAGAACAGTCGTGGGCTCAGCAATCACCATTAGGTCATGTGACGTCGTGTTCAAAGAGTCGCGTCGAGGGTTCTTTCAAAACTTCAAAAGTCACTAGCAATATTTCATCTTTCCACCATGGCCTCGAAGCAAGCAAACCGACAAGCTATCACCCTCAAGGGGTCAACAACTCTGGTAACCGAATTCTTCAAATACGCCGTCAATACGTAAGTCCGACCACCTCCCAGTCACCTCACTACTTATGAATACCACAGAATCTTATTCCAACGTGAAGTATACCCTTCAGATGACTTTCATATGGTGAAGAAATATGGCCAGACGGTATTGGTGACTCAGGATTTAGCACTGGAAAATTATTTGGAGAGGTAGCTTTCCATACCTTTGTACCGGAGTTGTGCGCTGAACTATCTGGTTCGCCCAGAATCCTAACACAAGTACAAAGTATGTTTCCACATTCATGGGAGTTTATGTTGTTTCTCAAGGTGGGCAACGACGAAGAGTGGCTTCTCACTGGATCTGTGACACAGCTTGTTCTTGCTATCATATCCAAAGATACACGGACTCCCCTTGAGCGATGGGTTTTTGACATTTTCCTGGTCGATCCCGCGCCAGAGGGGTCGGAGGCAAGGTACGACTGTTATGTCTGATATGGCTGGACGTGCTTTAAAATAAATGGTGAACAGCCGACAAACGAAACCGGAGTCCGAGATACAATCAGAAATTCGGGCTATCTTGAAGCAAATCATCTCTATGGTGACATATCTGCCAGTCATCCACGAACCGACCGTGTTCAACATCCTGGCATATACCTCTGAATCGGCAGATGTGCCTGCCGGGGAGTGGGTAGATACAGACCCTCTGGCGATTGAGGCGAGCAAGAGCCAACAAGTGAAGATGCGAAGTTTTAGCACAGACGTTCACCGGATCGAAGCAATGGTGGCATATCGATACGACGAGTAGATAGCGGGTCGCAATGTGATGCATTTGTAGCTTTTTGTTCTACCTGATTGTTGGGTCCGATGGCATCATGGTCAATTGCCATGGAAGCCGGGTCCCACACTCTCGGGCCTCTAATACACAGTCTTAATCAAACTCAATCCAATCACTCACTCACTCTTCTCATTCCTTTCTTCCTTTTGTCCGGCGGGTCCCGACTGTTCTTAGAGACACCTTCCCTCGTTATTCAGACCTTCAATTATGGGTGAAAGCTGGTTCCAACGCGAATTCCTGACCCCCCGCAGGCTCGCCTTTAATGTTCTTTTCTACGGTGCACATTTCGCCCTCTTTGCCTACGGCTGGTGGAGTCAGGTCAGTGCCTCCACACTTTCATCAACTTCTTATTTATTTTTTCCCCAAAGGCAACCAACCTCAAGTTGGCTGGTCTCAACTCTTTGAAATATTCCGTTTGGACATCTCGTGGCGCTGGTCTTGTGCTTGCCTTCGATGGTGGTCTTATCCTCCTCCCCATGTTGCGCAATATTATCCGTGTTATCCGCCCAAAGCTTGCTTGGTTGTTTCCCGCCGATGAAAATATCTGGTTCCACAGACAGGTCGCATATTCGATGGCTTTCTGGGCCATGGTTCATACTACAGCTCATTACGTCAATTTCATAAATGTCGAGCGCACTCGTAAGCCCACTTGGTATCATATTGTTCGCAATTGTCTAATTTTTCCAAGAAATTCGCAAACAGACCGCCCTCCAGATTCACTACACCCAGCCAGGTGGCATCACAGGCCACTTTATGCTCTTGATCATGGTTATAATGTACTCTACTGCCCACAAGAAGATCAGAAACCAATGCTTTGAAGCCTTTTGGTATACTCACCACCTCGCATTCTTCTTCATGCTCGGTCTCTACACCCATGCTACTGGTTGTTTCGTCCGTGATTCCGTCGACCCTGACTACATCTCGAGCTTCCCATTCTATTCCACGGAGCACTGCCTTGGTTATTTGAGTTGGAGGTTCATCATCTGGCCTGGTATCATTTACTTTGGAGAACGTGTATGGCGTGAAGTTCGTGCGCGCAGGGCCACTCGTTTGTCCAAGGTCCTTGTCCATCCAAGTGGTACGTACACTACGTACCAACGAATCACTTCCAACATCTCACTTTACATCATCTTGATTAGGTGCCATGGAGCTTCGTATTGTCAAGCCAAGTTTCAAGTACACCGCGGGTCAATGGCTGTTCGTCCAAATTCCGGAGTTATCTCGTTTCCAATGGCACCCTGTACGTGTTTGACCACTTTGACGTCGTTTCCACTGTTACTGATGGATTTGACAGTTCACCATCACCTCTGCACCCGAGGACCCATATGTCTCCGTCCACATTCGTCAAGTTGGCGATTTCACTCGTGCGCTTGGTGACCGTCTCGGTGTTGGCCCCTCTGTCGTGGCTGCCATGACCCAGGCTGCGATGAAGGGGGCTGAAAAAGACCCACAAACTGGCATAAACCGCGGAGACTTCGTCGAACTTGACCCTACTGTCTCATCCATCACCCTTCCCCAAGTGCGAATTGATGGACCTTATGGTGCACCAGCCGAGGACGTCTTTAATCACGAGGTTGCTGTGCTTGTTGGCGCCGGCATTGGTGAGAATAATCTTTATCCTTTTTTTTATTATGTGAATAACGATTTTATAATTAGGTGTTACTCCATTTGCATCCATCCTCAAGCACATTTGGTACAGGCAACGGAAAGGAAAGCTCGGTTCTCTTCGCCGTGTCGAGTTCTTCTGGGTCTGCCGGGATGCTCCTTCATTTGGATGGTTCCAGAGTTTACTCCAGGAAGTCGAGGCCGCGCAGGCTGATCGTAAGTCAATGTTCTCTTTCCAGTATTCCCATTTTATTAATGCTTTCAACTAGCCAATTTCCTCCGCATTAATGTCTACCTTACGCAAAAGATTGGAGAGGATATGCTTTGGAACATTGCTGTCAACGACGCCGGTGCAGAGTATGACCCTTTAACCCTCCTCCGATCCCGAACTATGTTTGGCCGCCCAGATTGGAAGGGTATCTTCGGTCAGATGCGACAAGCAATTGAGTCTGGCCAATATCTACCAGGAAGTACATCACAATTGAAAACTAAAGTTGGAGTGAGTTCTCTAAGTTTGTCGATGGCATTGCTTGATACTCATAATCAATCTCCTGTAGACATACTTTTGTGGACCAGGAGCTCTTGCAAAATCTATCAAGGAGGCTTGCCTCGAGAATACCGGCTCAAACGTTGAGTTCTCCTTTGCCAAGGTTCGTTTCTACTTCTTTCTATGTCAACTCGCTTTCTTTGGCTCATCAACCTTCATTGTTTTAGGAACATTTCTGATTTGCCGCAGATGGTTTTGCATATGGTACTTGTCCTGGAATACCCTACTTACATTGACATTCCTTCTATATCGTTATGGATACATGGATGTGTGTGATTAGAGCAGTCAGGTAGGGTCCGATACATGGAAGTCATAAATTTAACCCTAAAGAGCAAGAAACGCTGTTCAACTTGGAGTAAAAATCATTACTTGTTAGTCTCATCTGGGAACCTTGATCTCCTCAACATGGCTGTTCCAAAGCCTTGTTCGGCGACGATCCAGATCCACTAGACTTGTTCTATTGATTTGTTCCCCGACAATCCTTTTGATGCTTTTCATGGTACATCGCCTCGACACTGGGAACTGGCTTGAATTCATTTCGGATAAGAGATCCTGGTCAAGGCTTTCAACGACCGGATCGTCAAGATTATGGGCTGGGAAGAATTCCTCTAGATGTTCCATGACTTGGTCAGCAGGGGGCCTCGTATTGCAGATTGTAGGTAGCGGTGTTAGTTTTGAATGAGTTGATAAGGGCATATTACCGGCAATTTGCGAAGGGCCATCTATTTTTTTCTGCCTTCGAGATAGCACCAAGTCTGCAGGAAGCCTTTTCCATGTGGAAGAAGTCAGCCCATAATCAGTATCGGTACCAACAGAGCCATCGTTGTTGTAAGATGTCTCTGATGAGTACTGGGCCAAAGGGACCGAAGACCCTCCAGGCGCTCTTGGGGTCGCATGACTCGACCCCGTCCGTCGCAAAGGCGCGAGATGGGTTGAGTATGGCGTGGGGGCTTTAGCTTCCGGGAGGGGAGGGGGTTTATATGTAAGTGGATCAAAACTTGGTTGAGAAGAGGTGTTATCGCTGGAATCGGGATTATAAACCATTAATCTTCGACTCGTACTCGAGTTCTTCTGGCTGAACTCCTGGCTTCCCGAGTCTTCGTGCGTTAGTGTAGACTTTCTTTCTCGCGTAGCCCAGTCTGATGACCGGTGGGGTTTATGTTGGCGAGGGCCAGGTGGAGCGATGTACACCAGCGGAGGCGTTATAGGACGGGAAGCCTTCTGGACCAGGTCTCTGCCCAACGGGTTGGGAGATTCCAATTTCATGGTATATGTCGAAGACTGCAATGGAGGAGGTAGATCCAAGTTGGCGGTCGAGATATCAATGACGTCCGCAGTGCTAGCAGGATCGTCGTGATGCTTAAGTTTTTCTCCTATCTCGGAGATACCGGGAAACGACCATCCTGTCGGAAGTGAAAGGTAAGGGTGGAGAAGCAAGTTAGATGCCGAAGAGCGGTGGTTTGGTTCACTTGTGGACAATGAGTTGGGTTTTTCAGCATGAACGGAGGACTTACGGCTGGAAACATTTTTGTCGGAAGTCTTCTGCAGAATCTGACAACGAAAGATCATCTGGCAAAGGTGGACCAACTCTGTCTCTCACGAGCTATATAACGATCCAAGGTGGGCTGATTTGCTCTAGTGTTGAATATGAGAACGCACTTTACACATCACAGGCATCCAATGTTCCTTGTGCCAAGGTCGTTCTCCCGTCCACATTTCGAAAACTATACAACCCACACTCCAGATATCAACCTTGGAATCGTAACCACATTCCTCACGGAAAACCACTTCTGGTGCCATCCAGTAGAATGTACCTTTCATGGGTGTAAAGGTACGGTTGAGTTCAGCAAGTTTCTTTGATATTCCAAAATCAGATATCATGCAGACACCTGAGGGTTCCACGAGAATGTTTTCAGATTTCAAATCCTAAAAATCAACCACTATAAGCCATTGAAAGGTGGGGGACGGAGATGATTACTCTATGGATGATTCCCTTGGAATGAAGATATTCCAAGCCAAGTAAGATTTGACGAGTGAAATGTTGGGTTATTTCTTCCTTGAACTTTCCATAATCGCGGAGGCAACTACCAATAGTCCCTCCGGAAACGTATTGAAGAAATCTAATAACTTTGAATGTTTCGAGCTTATATAGCGGCGAGGGACACCTACATATTGATGGTTTCTCGGTTCTCTTCATATCCCAGGTATTGAACAATATTTGGATGGTCGAGTTCTTTCAGACTCTCACGTTCATCCGCAAGGGCTTCTACCATTTTTTTCAAATCGACCTTCCTGCGATCACTGGCTGTCTGAGGAAGCTCCACTTGCTTGACTGCCATGACTTCACCCGTGGTCGCGTTCAGGGCAAAGTACACTCTCCCGTGACTCCCCTTGCCAATTAATTCTCCTTTTAGCCATCGAATCTTCTCTGAGAGAGTTACAGTCAGGAAGCCAATGTAATTCTGTAAGGCAAGAAAGAACTCACGCTTCGACAACTCCTTTCCATAGTTTGCATTCTTCCCATTCTTCTGCGGTTTAACTGTACGGTTTGGTCCTGGGTTGATAGAGAACCCTGTAGATCTAGCTCTCTGAACAGGGCTGAAAGATGTAGGACCGGCTAATGATCGTTTGGAAATACTTGGGGATCTGTCAAAGAAATAGTCTTCTACGCTCTGATGATGGGAAGGCCTTGTATTCCCATGTTGTTTTGCATGGATATTAAAGCACGTGCCATCCAGTGAAGGCATGGTCGTGGCTGTGGAGAAAAGAGGCCAGGAGCGGGGACTAGTACTTGAGTGAGATGTAAGTACCCGTATCTCAGTGGGCAAACAGAGATGTGGCGCATCTGATGTCGACGATTGTAACGGAGATGAGGCAACATATGACCAATTCAAAATGGAGTGTGGGACTGCGTATTGACATGGAATTACATAATTCACTTACAAGGTCATGGATATTTAGAAAAAGGGAACAATCGTAAGATATGCAGTAATGTGAGATTAGGAAGTCAGCATGGTTGGCCTGAAGATATGTAAGGCGCGAACAAGGACGCAGTTTTCTAAGGTAGCGGAAGCAAGCTTCATAGAAATTAGTCAATCATTATGGGATTATGAAGAGTCCCCAGCTCTCGCAGAGGTGTGATGGATGTCCGCTCAAGTAAGGTGACGAGATTCTTTTGATCGCCACTTCTTCGAGATGCAAACTTTGAGAGTTTCAAAGCCTTGACAGGGTCGTCGTTACTCGGAATATTGCGAAACCTAGCTACCTGAGGAGACAACAAAATGGACTGCATGATGATGCCACCTTTGATATTATCATCTGAAGACTCGGAACGGAGCGAGGGACCCCGTATTCGACTCGCCTGCCATAAGAAAAGAATTTAACAAACATTAGCAATATCAGTAGATGAGGCGATAACAATATACCTTCTGTGCTGGGGATGTGGCCTGCTGAAAAGTCTGGGGTATTCGATGCTAAGGAGACTATATTAATGTTTATGCTGAGACTCGAAAAAAGGGTGAACTTTACTGGTTGACCTGGTATTCGGATTTCTTCCTCGTTGCTGTCGAGTGTCAAATCGATCACAGCATGTTGCGGCGTCACGGCAACGAAACTTGATAGCCTTGGTGTAGGGAGCGCAGGAACAGCCAATATCGAGGGTAATATTTGACACTTGGATTTAGCTCTCTTCGCTTTCAACGCTACGCCTAGAAAGAAAAGAAAGGTGAATTAAATCATTCGAGGCTGATTTGACTATAACACCCACGGCCTTTGTGTTCTTTGTGTTGAGCACTGGTAAGCTTCATGGCTTGAGGTTTCATAGGCAAGGATCGTCGTTTCTGGCATCTGCGCGCCGTGCTAGTTATGATGACGGTAAGTAAGTAGCGGAGAACTGATAACAAGGTCCTTGGACTTACCGCAATCTGCGGTAGGTATCGCCAACGGTGTTTATTAGAGGAGTAAAGAATCTCCTCATGTATTCTGCGAAGTCATCTGGCCCGTTTTCACCATGAAAAACTGCCAGGATAGTTTCATAAGCATCTCCAGCGGGTTTCACGGGGTTATCGAGGTTATGAAACCCTAATTTGTGCATCAAGTGTGCGAAAGTAGAATTGGCAGTTAAGACGCTACGCGCTTTCTGCATCCGGAAGCGAACATTAGAAAGAGATGGAAAAAAATTCGAGGAACGAACGGTATAAAAATCTGGCGTTTCATCTGGCTGACAGCGGAAGAGTTCTCGTGAGATTGAAGCAGAAATAAGAGCGTCGCCTAGGAATTCCAAACGCTCTCTTTCTTTATGATCATGGCAAATGAGATTCCAGGATGAGTCGCTCAACAGGGGAAGTTCAAAGGCGAACTCTGGGGTTCGAACTAAAGCAACCAGGTCTCTCTGCATCGCGTCACACAAGGGATCTTTGAATGGGAACATATGTTGCATGGTTCGCAAGTGAGTTTGAGATCGGTAGTTCAACGTTCAACATCTGGGCGGGCGCCGGGAAAGCAAGAAGTATAGTTGGTTACAAGTCACCAAGTTCCCACGTGAGGTCAGGCACATTGCCGAAAACAGTAGTGTGTAGTTCGAACACGTGTTGAGAGTTTTGAACGCGTTCGTCGTTCGACGTTGAACTTGCATGGTACTTTCAAGCAAAACTCTTATCTTTCTCTGGCCCAAGTAGAGACACCTAACTTCTTATGGATTCTTCTTTTGCTCACTCTCGCCCCTTCGCTGCTTCATCATCCACAAACCCGCAAAATACCAGACAAGCGCTGGGCTCAAAGCCTACCCCCGTTGACCTTCCAGCCCTCCAAAATGCGAGCCACGTCCTGCTTGAACAACTTTCGAAGGATGCACAAATAATCCCTGATATAGGAGATGCATTAACGGCCTGTAAGTATCTCCCATTTCGACCCTTGGTGTGGTCTCGCTCACACGCTCGTTCCAGCCGGGAGTCAAGCATCTGGTTCCTACAGCATATTTGCAGATGATACCCGACTACCCTTCCAAAAGAGAAAATTTACTGGTATCCCAGACGGTTTGTTCCAGTATTACGATAGTGAGTTTTAATACGTATTAATTGTTCGCGCTGACAAGTGATGGACAGCCGCAAATCTCACCTCGCATATGGGTTTGATGCCAGAGATTGAACGCGCATGGATTTCCATTGATCACAAACTTTTTCTTTGGGACTACAATGATGGGTAAGCGCCTTCATGTAACATCTCACCAACCCGAATCTATTTTTTTTATCAGTCAAGAAATTGCCTCCTTTATGGATCAGCCAGACGTAATCACCCATGTTGCCCTTGTCCAACCCAAGCAAGGCCTTTTCATTGACGATATAACATCCCTTCTTGTCATATGTACACCTATATCCGTACTCCTCATCGGAGTCGCCATTACAAACCAACCTTCGCTTGACAATCGACCCCGAAAGGATATCAAGCTCTATGCAACAGATCTTACCATCTCAACCGACATCGAGATGACCTCTGTAATTGGCACCCCTGATGGGCGAATCTTCATGTGTGGGCAACAGGATGGGAATCTGTACGAGTTGCATTATCAGGCGAACGAATCTTGGTTTGGTAAACGAGTGCAACTCATCAACCACTCTGTTGGAGGGGTGCAGAGTATTCTTCCACGGTTTGCTTCCACTTCCTCCGATGGTGAATACCTAGTCTTTTCTCATGGAACCAACATTACTCATCACCCCTTAGAAAGAATTGTTGCTGCTATTTCCGACCTCAAGCGGAACTGTTTCTATACACTCTCGTCGCGAAACACAATTTCCTATTATACGCCCAGCGGCGACAAGTCTATCCAACACATACAATCTCTCTCATCACTCTACAAGTCTGCACAGGAAAAGGCTCCTGGATCGCCTGCGTTGACACCCCAAAACTTCCAAGTAATCAGTATCCAATCGGTTGACCCTTCAGAGTCGCGTTTGGGTGTTCAACTTGTCGCCATAACTACAAATGGTGTGCGACTGTATTTCGCCCCATCGATGGGATATGGCTACTCTTTCAGTTCAAACTCTGCACTAAGTGGCCTCCGCCCCCTTCAATTAGTCCATGTTCGACTTCCTCCATTAAATCTAATACATCCTGATGAGCAAGTGAAACTACATCGGCCTGCTGTTTCCAGTTACGGAGGACCCCAGATACACCCCCAACCAACAAGCAGGCCATTCATCGTGACATCCCTCGATAATGCTTGCTACCAGGACGGGCTGATCGTTGGGGCTCAAACAGGTGACACAGATGGTACCGACTATATATTATGCTTCTCCCCCGACCTCACTCGCATTGGCAACCTTGGCCAACTTAATCTTCCGCAACAACCACAACAACCCCAGTTTAATACGGCTTACGGTCAATATGATAATGTCACAACTAATCGACCTCCCCTAACAGAGTATGCTAGTCTGGTGGCTGTACCTGGAAGGACATGGGCCATGGCACCTGTTCCAAAGACATCCACATGCATACCTCCTGGAACACCTGCGCCTTCAGGCATCAACGACCTTGCAACACAATTTGGAGAGTCTCCCAACCAGTTCATGCTTCTGACAAATGTCGGATTAACAATTATAGTCAAACGGCGTGCGTTGGATTACCTTAAAGCAGTATTGGAGGATCTACAATTAGAAGGACATGTCCAATCTATTGTTGAATTCCGAGATAGGTATAGCTGACTACCCATTCATTTTAAAAAGTGATATACTGATATTTTTGCAGCTTTGGCAGAGATCAAACCTGCGCAATGCTTCTTGCTATCGCCTGTGGCAACACTTTCCTGGATCCCATTGCTAACCCTACCGGCGGTGCGATTAGTACAGCTAGCCCAGAGATCACTGTTGTCGCCAAGCAGGCCTTCTACGATTTCGGAGAGCGTCCGATTTGGACTGAACGAGTCATGTACGGAACAGGTTTGTCATACTTGTTGATATTTTAGAGACAATGTTGATAATTCAACAGCAGAGAACAAGGGCTCTGCCATTTTCAGTGGAAGACGAGAAGGCTTTGCCTTATACTTTGCCAGGCTCGTTCGCCCGTTCTGGAAAGCGAAGCTCACAGCCGCAGGGTATGTTTCGCACGTAGCGGCCATTCTTACCTCTGATCTTCTCGATAGTCCGTCTGGAACACAGGTGCTCAATGCATCGGAGACGTTGCTGCTCAACGTTCAAAAGAATCTTTTCGCGCTAAAGGACTTCCTTACACGAAACCCTCACTTATTCCATTCATCTCCAAGCGAACCAACCTCAAGCCGAACCCTTGTAACAGAACAAGAAGCATGGAAGGTATGCTTTCACCTTGTTGGTTCTTATTTGTGGAACCCTTACCTTTTTTTTTTCACTTCTCAGGCGGAGCAGAATTCTGTTTCTGAACTTCAGACCTTGTTGACCAGGACAATAGAGGCCTTGTCGTTTGTTCTTCTTCTGAGCGACTATCGCCTTGGAGAGTTGATAGCCAAGTATGCCATCTGCGTTTTCGCCTAGTTATCCTTAAAATGTTTTTCTCCTATTAGATGTGAAGCGGACATCCAGAAATTAATATCCGCTCAGACCTTCGAAGACCTGATTACCACTCAGCATGGAATAACAATATCAAGAGCCCTAGTAAATGTAGTTATCGACCAACAAATTGGGCAGCAGATCAGTGCACGTACCCTTGGGCAACTGTGGTATTCATTTCAATAGTAACCGATTTTTTTAGGTTGATACAATAAGCGATGTCTTACAACATAGATGTGGCTCTTTCTGCAGTACCGACGATGTGCTGCTTTACAAGGTACGCGATCCTCTCTCCCTATATTTGAAGCATAGTCTGAATCAGCTTCAGGCCAAGGAAAATATACGCAAAGCAGCTGAAACACGGAATCCAACGGAACGACAGCGGGATCTGGCAGAAGCGCTGCGGTTTGTATTTTGGTCTTTATTTTAGTACTGCATCGAGCTGATCGCATCTCAGGCTGTTTTCGAGAGGTGCTCGTATACTCGAGTTTGAAAAACTTCGGGAAGTTATCGGCGACTTCCAACAACTGAACTACGCAAAGGGTAAATCATCTCATCGGTCTTGCCCGTCCAGTATGGTGATTACAAACGTCAGGTGCTGTTACCCTTCCCTTGATATGCGGGCAAGTCCAAGACACCGATAACGCTGGCTTGGAATGCTGGCACGCCGGCTCACCAGCGAACGATCCCCGTCTTGAACTCGTTAACCAAAGAGTTCGATGTTACGATCTTGTGTTGGATTCTCTCACTGTGTTTGAAGATAACTGTGCTAGGGTGCAACCTACAGCTACTACCGGAACTGTGCCGCCCCTCAATGACCCTGAGACAGTGCGTAGCCATGCATTTGAGCTGGCATTCGCAAGCGAAGATGAGATGTTCCACTCGACCCTGTATGACTGGTTAATTGGCCGTGGTCTCGCTGATGACCTATTGGATGTAAGTCTTCAATATCAATTGTATTCATTACATATTTTCATATAGGGTGCTAGATGAGACCTGCCTTTTTGGAAGCCCATCTTCGGCGAGATCCTGCCACCGTTCAAAAATTTCAGCTTTTGTGGCAATTTTATGTTAAGAATGGTCAGCCGTTGCGTGCCGCTGAGGTTCTGGGAGCTTTGGCCGAGTCTACTCAGTAAGGACCCTTTCATTATCCCATTCCATCAACTAATGGACAATAGGTTCGACCTACATCTTGAAGCTCGAATTGAGTATCTAACGTTGGCAGTTGCCAACGCCAAATCACATCCAATCTCAATTGGAGGTCGACATGAAACGGCCATTGCCTTTCTCACGGATCTTGAAGAGAAGCTTGATGTTGCCCAAGTTCAGCTGGAGATACACAATACGTTATTGCCCCATGTTAACGATGCCCCTGAAGTGGGCGATCGTATCAAGTCTCTCTCGACCCAATTATTCACGATGACCGATGTAAGCCAAGTTCAAATCTCTTCCACAAATTATATATACTGTGTGCTCATAAATTATCTCAGCTCTACCAAAAGTTCGCGATTCCATTCGACCTTCCTGCTATCAAGCTGCTGTGCCTCCATGTTTCAGAACACCGTGACGAGAGTGTCGTCCGACCTATTTGGAATCAAATATTTGACGAGAGTGCGTTCTTCGATCCAAATGTGTCTTTGCCTCTGCTAAACTTCTAGTACAGTCATGGAAGAAACTGACGATCCGAAGGAGAGGTCGGACATTATTATGGCACGCGTTGTCCCATTGGGTCAACGATTTTACCCGTCAGAAAGTGCTTTCCCTCTGCGTTCGTACTGCCGCTTATCTTGTGACCCAAGCTAACATCCAGAACGTGTACAGGGTTTATTGCGACCCTGCTTGTAAGATTCATGCTCGTCAATAAAGATGTCCTGCCCGCCGGATGGGCTGCCAGGATCCTGGTTCAATGTGGGGTTCGTTTCGCCGAAATATGGGACCTATTGCATGAGATGTATGAATCTCAGGTAACGCGATCAAGTAATATCCCCTTAAAAATGCGTCTAACGAAATTAAATAGGTTCCGCCCTTCAACGCACAGCCCAATGTCCAGGCTGTATCTTCGGAAATTGCCATTCTCTTAACCGATTGGATAACTGAAGCCACTCGACCTCAAGCCACCATATTGCGAGCTGAATTTCCAGTCGGCCGTGTCGATTCCGCCATTGACCAATATCTCTCTGAGTTGGAACCCAGCCGCGCGGAAACGAAAAAACTCTACGAACATGCCAAACGCGAGCTTCGCAAATACTGGTAGCCAACTTAGACCGAATTGTACAAGTTGTACCTGTATTTATGCACTGTTCCATCATGATTTCACGCAAGTAATACCTTGACATCCGGGTTAAATTACATACATATGTGGGATCAGGTTTCCAGCTCAGTTCACTTCCAAAATTGCGTCTTCCGCTCGAAGAAGCGCCCTTTTCGTAAGAACTTGCGTAAATTGGTAAACTTTATACAAAGCTCTGTAGGTCGATCTTGGGTCATCTACCCATGGTTGATGGGAAATAAAGAATAAATACCTGACAGCACCAACAAGTAACAAACTGATGATGATCAGAGCAGCGATATCTCGTGAATTATTGTTTCTCCGACTTCGACTGCCTCTGTATCGCGCTATCCATTGAACAGGGCCGAGTGCTCCAACAGATAAGAGCATCTGAACCAGAGAGGAAGCTCCTACAAGTGGGAGGCCAAGTATGAACCGGCGAATAAAGCGTTTCAGAACGCCAGGGGGGCGACTAGGGAGAGGCACCTTAATTGCAGTGGTAGATTTATGTGAGAATATAGGCTCTTCAAATGTTCCAGCCAGTTCTCCGTCGCGCAAAACACGAAAGGCCGCAGTAATCAAATCTTGAGCCACTTCGATGGGAGAGATGAAGAAAAAGCTTTGATATGTGGGTTCCTCGAAGGCAGACATAAAGAACGTCGTAATGAACGATGCTACCATCACGATGAAGGTGAACAGTAAGCCCGAGAGACCACCAACGATGACTGTAAACCAAATTCAGGTCGGTCATGTTCAATTCCAGAGCAACGAACGAGACAAACGCGTACCGGGATTAGTTGCTAGGCCAGCAATGCGAGTGCGGGCAAACCGGTATTGATAACGACATTGAGGGCACGCAAAGAAAGCGCTCTTGGAGGCCGACGTTTGTCGCCATCGATGGAGACATTGAACATGCACGTACTGAGGGGGAGAATGTTAAAAATGTGACCCATTTCGGTCGGAGAACACCACCTACACTGATTGAACCTTTGCAAAGGCACGGACGAATGAGACGTCCGAGTTCACGCTCAGCGTCCAGGCCGTCCAAGCATATCCTGCATTGCTTTTCTTGTTCCGACATGGAATGGAAGTTGGAATCGTTATCTAACTAAATTGCATAAGCAACTCAGGCAGTATGAGTTGAATGCACGGGGCAAACACGGGGAACACATGTCCGGTCTCCCTTCTGTTAGCCGAACAGGTTTCGATCACTTCGCTCACTCCCTTTAGGTTTTTGCAACACACTCTTTAGAGAGGTTGAACTCGGATGAGCCAAGATGGGCAAAACCGTCAGGTTAGACTCGCCGGCGCTGTTGCTGGCATGGGAAGTGGTATGGTGTTGTTTCTATCTCGCTGTCACCACACTAAAAGTTTCTTCAGGTCTAACCAAAGTCGTAATCTCCCTGGTTTAACCTCATGACATCGTGTTTGACTGGCGACATCTTTAGGTTGCTGTGGGGCATGGGTAAATTTGGCTCCCTATCAGGGTACAATGCTGTGTTTCAATACACACAATATCGTTATGCTAACCATGCCTTTAGGTGCAAATCCTGTACTAAGAACATTTTCGAAAAGATTTGACACCGTGAAGACGCGCATGCAGTGCACACCTCCAGGGACATATCGCGGTGCCTTTGATGTCTTAATCAAAGTCGTGAAAAATGAAGTGAACCTTCTCCAGTCCTTTCAATGTGTCGAGACATGCTGAGTTGATGTTTAGGGAGTATTTGCATTGTATAAAGGAGCCACACCTCCCGCGGTGGGATGGGCTGCAATAGATTCCGTCCTACTTGGATCGCTTCACAATTATCGGTTATTTTTGCTTCGAAATGGGATGACGGAAACATCACCTTCTGGCCTCCCTCGGCTCACATTATTTGCACACGGCGTCGCAGGATTGTTCGCCGGTTGGACGAGGTATGATTCTCAAGATATGTGGCTGCACCCCTGGCTTTGCAAATTACTAATACGTCTCTTCGTTCTCTAATTCAGCGCACTAGTTGCAACACCTGTGGAGTTATTGAAAGGTCTTTGTGCTACTGAATACATGTATACAGGGACTAACCACCATTGTCGCAGTAAAATTGCAGCTTCAATCGCAAAAGTCCGTGTCAGAACGTCAATTCAAAGGGCCCATAGACTGCGCCCAGCAGATCGTCCGTGTCCAGGGATTTGGTGGCCTGTGGTCAGGGTTCACCGGTAGTCTTGCATTCCGGAGTAATTTCTTTTGGATGTTCCTCTCTTTTGAGGTGTGTGAGTTCGGGGCTCATCTTGGTGTTTAGCGGCTGAAATGAATTGACCAAAAAGGCTTTGATGCGTGGCTTTTCAAAACTAGAAGGGACGCCATATCAGGTATTCTACTTTGCAGCAGCCAGGGTTTGTCCGCTCATTTAGAGAACAAAAGATAAGCACAGGTTCTTCCAATTTCTTCTCTGGGGGTCTCGGCTCGTTTGTTTATTGGGGCATGGCTATCCCGTTTGACAATATCAAAAAGTGCGTCTTGGCGCAGTGACTCTCCCTTTGGCACCATTAACAAGGTATTAGTCGAATGATGGCACATCCTTATCCCCTGCCTTATCCTCAGGCGACTACTCCCAACCGGGCGATTATAAGATCTCCATCTTTTCTTCTAGTCACACGCCACATCTATACCCGCGATGGTTGGCGCGGATTTTTCCGAGGTCTCGGGCCATGTTTTTTACGTGCATTCCCCGTCAACGCCTCTGCAATATTCGTGTATGAAGGGACAATGAGGATTCTAGGTGCAGAACAGGTATAACTTCACACAATTTTCATCAAATGGTCCTGCAATCTTACAGCCCTGACAGACACGCAGTTAGAGTTTTGATTGACTAGCCTCCGCATGTACGGCGATTTTCAATTTGCTTTCAAAGTTGGAGGCAAAATATGCTCAAGTTTGTCAAGGTTTGCATTAGTTTTAAGTCCCTTTTTGGGGAATGAAATGCCAAAATAAGATAATATGACGGCGGCCTTGAGCTTATTTCTCATGAAATACTTAGTAACGTGATTATTATTTCTGGTACAAAAGTAGGTTGATTAGGATTACCAGATATTATTTAATACGGAAACGGGGATACTCTAACAGAACTATCCCAGCATTTGGCATGCAGGGAGCACACTCGTGCTATCAGAAATTATAAACTAATAGGTGCATAAAGACAAAACCAGAAGAGGGGGTGGAAAGGGAGAAAGGGACGCCCAGTTCAGAGATAACAACGCGAAAAAGTACTCGGCGGGAGAGCGCAGGCCCAATTACCGCGGGCGACTGAGGCTTCCCATTCAGGATCGGAGCGATAGAGGTCCATACAAACGCGAGCGTTCTCAGTCTGATGGTAAGATTAATCAGCTGGTCGGCATCTCCGACTAGCAATACTCACGGGTTCTATATGACCTTGCTGGCAATTCCTGCCTAAGAATCGTTGGGCAAGGGTTTGCAAACCAGGGACGTGATTGCCAGAATTGAGACTGTTTCGGAAAGGCAGATAAAGCGCCACATCTCTGGTGTTTACAGCTGGATGGGGCAAACCTAGGACTAGTACACAGATATCGAACTGGTGAGTATTGAATTTTAAAGGAGATCCGACATAAACATACCGGCTAGGTCGTTCCAAAGACAGTAACCAACAATGATACGATTTCTGAGATGATTGGCCACCGCATTCTGGACCTCCGTAAAACTTCTGGAATTCGCTAGAAAGGGTTCAGCACTGAATGGTGGAGAATAACGCGAAAGGACACTCGCCCGAAGCAAGGTGAGCGGCCGTAATACCTGTGGTGGCCGTACGATAATCTGTTACCTGGACGCGGGTAAGCCAAGTATATCATGAGAACCTTGTTATGATCATCACCATTGTAGTGGGGATAACAAAGGAATCGTAGACCGAGTCGCCACGATAATTCACAATAGATACTTTCCTATGATAAGGAGGTAAATTGGGAGATCACAAAAGAGACGCTGGAGCACGCACGCAAGTAGATTCGTAGTACCACCTGGACCAACGCCAACATTAGTGCAATTGATGGCAAGAAAAAGTTCAGGAGGAGCCATATAAAATAAGGAAAACTATGGGAGAATGTTGTGGGTTGACATTGGAGAATAACAGCAGCGCTGCCTTTATGAATATTTCGAGTGTGGCGCTTATGTTGGATTTAGTCTAGAATGGTGAATTTGAATGGCTCTTGTATGGTGACTCAAGACTGAAAGGGAGTTAAAAGACAGCGTGGAACGCACTTGACATGTCCGGAATTGGCGAGACGAGAATTGACATCAAGTAAACGACAAGATTGAATGTCGGATACCAAAGCTCACGTAGCACAAGAAAGACAAGAATGTGACAAGGAGACAAACAAGACACGGCGCTTTAGATGTCGAGCATAATAGAAAGCAGTTTGGGAGTTCAGATGCGGAAAACGATCGGCGTCCGGTGTGATCGCGCGTCCCAAGAAGCAACCTGGTTGAAAATGTCCCAAGAAGCATGTGGTGGATAATAGACTAAATAATAATGCACCGAGGTAAGTGGTAAACCCATGCAGTGGGTCGCTTAAGATTATTGATTATGGACATCCTGCTGCTGGATGCTAAACTCGTGTGCGCTGTAAGCCTGTCCTGACAACTTGGGGAGGTATGGATCACGAAACAAACGGGTTTCGTTTTTTTTGGATGTGTTCACGCCTAGAAGGGAAGACAATGTTGTTCGGGAACATCCAAAGTAGACCTTTTACGGGTGGTCATTAGATATTTTTGTAAGGGACTGCCGCGCTTAAACTTTGGTGTAGTGAATTGGTGCCCATACCACTGAAAACTGCGAGCAACTTACCTCCTTTGGTCCGTGAAAAATATATATTTCCGATATCCTTTGCGGATATGAGTTAATCAAACCTGACAGTGGTTGGGTAATAAAGTAGAAGGTGGAGCTGATCGGTCTGACAGGGAACTTAGTCGTCAATCCACCAGGAACTTGATTCTAATCATCAAGCTCCTGAACGGTGAGCCTTTTTGAATCCTGAGAAACGAGATTGACAGAGTCAGAATATCCTGGATGACGCCTGTTTTTTTGGAGGGGGCACAATCGAATAATGTACCTTTGACCAACCATGTCATAATAGCAGAGCCTCTATTATGGTAAAGCTAATCAGCGTTTGTTATGAAGCTTGATTGGCGCTCAACTTCAAAATTACAGATTGCTCTTAGTTCCCGGGCCAGTAAGCTTACACGGATAGGCATACTGAGCCAGATTGCAGGATATTCTTTACGATACCATATAAAATTCCTGATCGGGTCACGGCAGGCCGTGTGATTGGTGTCCTCTATATATTCTTGAATACGAAAATTCATGACAAAGACCGCATACTACATGAAGTTTAGTGCGAGATAGCAAGAGCGGCGATGTGTGTCATGTGGGTTGGCGAATTGTCACTCGAGCTTGCCAGGTCGAGCCCAAACCGGAAGTAAGATAATGCTTGTGATCCATTATTGAGTTCGGCTGCCCTGGTTTGCCCTGGTCTTAAATTGTGTCCGGGCTCTGAGGCGCACCCACAAATGTGTTTCTCGACCGTTCCTAGGGAAGACCTTCCTCAAAGGAAACCGAATATGCCACCTTGATGGTACCCGTGTGAGACTGCCTGCCACATGTTCTTCAAGCAGTCGCCGTTGACGGTAACGTCGTTCAGACCTCTCTGACTGAGCAATGGTTTCGACAATATCCATGCGACCCTCCTTTAATGCCAGCTGCGTAACTCGGCGTCGGACCCGCTTGTCCTCGACGTGTGGCCCCCACTGCGATTTGAACGAGTTCAAGATTTTGAAAGCAATTGTCCCACATCGTTTAGCACGGTGAAGTGGCGCGAGGAGTAGGAAGAGGGTCCTGGAATTGGGTCGAAGCAATGGGTGCAGCTTCAGGAGAGAAATTAACGTTCTGCGCGACTCATAAAATCTCGGCAGTCCATTCCTGGAGGGACAAGAGATGAGATGGACATGGATTATATTGAGACACCGTCGAGCTGTTCTAGCGTCCATATATCGTGGCATTGACTCGAAAAAAGCCTTGGTCAGTGCCAACGCACGATCTCGGTTGTTTGCCCTGACCAACAAATTGACGATACAGTAAATGGCAAATGGAGATGTTTGAGCGAGAGGTTGCATGTTTTCTGGCTGGTTGTCGTTTAAAATTCGTTGACGAATTTGGAGGTCTTCATATCGTTCTTGGGTCTTGCCACAATATTGATCTGGTTCGTGCCCACGATCTGCTGGTACAGAATTAAAAGCTCGCCGTTTTTTGGGTGCACTGAAAAACTCCAGCCAAATTGGTAACGGAATGCCATTCGCGTCGCCTTTGGCGGAAAGGGTACCGTTGTCCTTCAGTCGCTGCACATAGCGCCAAGCATCGTCCCATAATCCTTGGTGCACAAACCAACGAACCTCCAGTTTGTGAGTTTCCAAGTTCTTGGGGACATTGTTGGCATCCTGCGCAATGAAAATCCTGCGGACACTTTCGTAGGCTCGATGGCGTATGGCCAACTCGATGAGAAGGTTATAGGAGGGTGTCGATTGCCATTGGGGGTAGAGAGAATGATAGTCGATGAGCGCGGGAAGCCTTGTAGGAGGGGTATGCATATTGCGAAGATAGAGTAAATTTCGATAGAGGGATGTCCGGCTTTTAGGCGAGGGAAGGAGGGGAGGCTCGCTTAGACGCAATGGACCGGGACTTACAAAATTGAGGATTTGAGGCAGGGTTTTGACAGGGATTTCATTGAGGAAATCACGGGCATGGAGGTTTGTTTGAGGATTGTCTGCGTCTGTGGGTTCATAAGAGTTCTGAAATGGATCGAAATCTACGACATTGGCCGAACGCGACTTCGACTTTCGGCGAAGGGTGGGCAATTGTCCGGGAAGCGTGGTCTTGCCTGCAGACCTTGAATGGTGGCTGTAATTCTTTCTTACACCATCCAGAGTTGGCCGTGGTGTCCCGCAGCTGCTTGGGTTGGTTAGGCAATTTCGGAGAGCCAGCATCGGAGCTTGCTTACTTGGAGGGGCTAGGTTCTGTCGAATCCTTTTGCTCAGTTGGTTTGGACACCGTTTGACATTGGGTAGCGGTCCTCAGACCTCGTTTCCTGAGAGGTTTGGCAGGAGAACTCGCATCGGCGCGTCGTGTCCACGCACGACCGGCTGCAAGTTGCAAGGTGGCGAAAAACGAAAGTGACGTGGCCTCTGAATGTGTCGGAAGGTGAAGCAGGCGAAGGGCGCGAAGGGGCATGCATATGCGCCGCCCAAGAAACTCGTGCCCAGTCCGTTCGAGGAAGGTTTTTTTTTTTGGGTTAAAGTTGTAGACACTTGTTTAATTCAAGGGTCATCGTGCAAAATGATCGTCATTCCTTATGTATTGAATCCCAATGTCGCAAATATAGAAAAAATGTAATGAGTGCTACCAGTATTTTCCCTTTCAGAGCTCGTCCATCGGCTGCTGCAGTGTTCTCCCAATCAACCAGCCAACTTTGGTCACCCAACTATCTCTGATACCCCGCATAACCTCAGAAATCTCCCGGGCTTTACATTCTGCCAGTTCATCAAGCCCACGTTCCCAGCTTCGGACGGTCTCGCTTCCAAACATGCGCGCTTGAACGTTGACAAGCTCGTCCACTTTATCGACCCATGTCTTCCACTCTTCGGACAGCCGGGGAAGGATCATAGGCGCAAGTTCCCCAATGGAAAGAGGGGGTTGGTTGACAATTTGACTGGTGACTGCCGATAGGAAGAGGAAGGTCTCAGAGGGGTGGAATTTATCCTTGTGCAAGGTTTGGATGGTCGAAGCCGAGTTCGCGTTGGCACTCGGGGCCGAAGCAGAAACGTTGGATGGAGGGGGTATGCAGGAGAAATATGGGAAATAGGACATGCAAGTTGATACGTAATCAGAGACGTGTGGTCGTAGTCGAGAAATAATGTAAGAATTACGCATCACAGGCGGGACCAATTGGGAGGCTTGGCCAAAGTTTGGATTAAGAGACGGCCTTGCCGCATCAAATGTAGAAAGAGAATGCACAGGGTTGCTTGAATAAGGATATGCTTCCCGGAGCCTCTTCGCCGACTCGGTCAGTGCTTGCACAGCGGTCTCCAAGGTAGGGCGTGGAATAAGAGGCAAAATAGTGGCCTTTAGTGACGGTTTGGCCTTGAGCAATGATGAAAGCAAGGGGAGAAGAGATTGTGGTGGAAGACTCGCTGTAAATATTTCAAATTGATGGATGGTTTCAAGGATACGTGAAAGAAAAACTAACCCAACAACACTCCGATGTCAACGTCGTCGTCTCTGGCTCCGCTAGAGGATCTGTTGTCTTTCGAATCGGGATCTGATTTCGAAACAACATCTACAGTGTTCACGACACGGGCTCGCTTTGGGGCCGCACGCTTTGGCCTCTCAGGAGTTGGGCTTCTGTCCATCGACTCATCTCGAGAAATTGGGTATCGGCCATTCTCTGAATCTTCTTCAGGATCTAGCCTTCGCTTTTGAGGCCTCGTAGCTGACTGTGCGATAGAGGTCACAAGTTGGTGAAATGCCGCAGGATTCGTGTGGCCTGGTGTCGGTGTCCCCCAACTCGGAGTACCCATAGAGGTTGAGGCAGTCGGACCAAGACCGAAGCCAAAACCAAAGGGAGATGGAGAGTGAGACACGGGCCTGGGATGGAAGCCAATTTGAGGATGGAGAACATTGGCCATGATATAAGTCGTGAGTGAGATGAAAGACAAGACCAGAAGCCGCAAGGTTGCTCGTACACCATCACGTGAACATCACACTACCTGCCCTCAATTACTACTATAAAATCTTTCAACTTTTTTTTGTCATTGTCCACCAAAACCATTGACGCTACTTTCAGGTATGTCCCTTTCTATCTCCGCCATCTCAAAGACGAGACAAACGAATCGCTACTTCGAAGCCATGCGGCTGATGAACGTCATTCATATACCCAAATTTCTGATATCCTTCCTCAACACGCCAAGACCATTAACTCATTCTTTTCCCTTCCAGTCCCGTCCCCTCTTCTCTGACCATCTAGGACTTGGAATACACCGTGAGTGTCCTGTCTATTGGATTTCGAATGATAGAATAAAATAGAAGTCAAGCACTGACCCAGTCTAAAGGACTAGGGATGTCGATTTTCCATGCTAATACTGATTCTTTTCCCTTTTCCTCTTTTTTGTAACAAGCTCGTACTGACGAAATTTAACTCTAGCTCCGCAAGCTGAGAAACCCTTCAGGGAGCGATAAGTAGATTGATCATTGCTTGCGTCCATTAGATGAATGTACATGGTAAATATACGAATGATATCGATTACGAGTCCGGGGTATCTGGCCACAATAAGTTAAATAACCAGAGAGCCAGAAGGAGGACCATTTTTGCATGAAAGGGCAGGAATGAATTACGCCCTGCAACTTGTGGCCCTGCCTCTTCCCTGACGGCGTGTTGAGAGTTCACGGGTATAGCGATTCCCTGTCCCTCCAGCCAAGCAGCATCAGGAGTCGTCATTGCCGTTGCGAGTAATGGGAATTCTTGCGTCCCGGTGCCGCAGATATCGGTCGTAATTTCGCCCGTGGCATACGCCACTCGATCGCAAAGGTAGAGAAACATCATGCTGGCGACAACCATGTCAGTGGCCTCCATCGAATACCAGGAACAACAAGTAAAACTCCTTTGTTATCACCAGCAAGGCCAGAAATGGTACTGGATGATGAAGGTTTCCAATGAGCATTTGCCTACAAAGGCAAAGGCTTGAGAGAACCCTGACCTCAGGATAACGGTTGAGTTGCGAAGGACGACAAAGGCGAGGACTGGGAGGAAAGAAACGTAGGGATGCCAGGAATTATACTAATTTATAGGCGAACTTGGATTCCTGGTAGAGCACGAAAGCCAAAAACCACACCAAAATTAAAGCGGCAGCCCCAATAGACGTTTTCATGATCCCAGGCCTTCGAGGATGGTCCCTGAGGCGGCATTCCCAAAATTTAAACACAAATACCGAGGTTAACATCCCCACATATACGATCCACGAGTCAAGGTTGAACTCGGAATGCCCACTTCCAGCAGCCAACTCTGGTTCATGAACCAGGCCATCATGCCTGCAGAGAGTATGATTTTGAGGAGAAGAGGCGTCTTGTCGTTGAACCGCGCGCCTGCGACCATTGTGAGATAAACAACAAGATACTACATCGATACCAATAGTAAGAGATGTAGTCTGTGTTCATCACGAATGCAAGGAAAATCGTGAAGAAATTAAGCCGATGCCCTCAAGAGACCGGAGTCTCCTCCACACCGAATCAAAACCTAATATTGGGGTTTTAATGAAATGTAGGATGATAACATTTAATCAACTAACTTGGGCAATTCGCAGGAAGCCAAAGTCTGCCTTGAGTCTGCCTTCCGAAGATAAAATGTTGTGTGTCCGTACCCAGTCATAAAGAGGTATGATGCAACCAGTACCCGAACTGGATTGTGTATTCCGGAGACTTTGGATCCGCCGAAGTAGTGGTAGATGAGGATAATTACTAGGACTAATTGATAAAAGCGTATCATGGCAGAAAAAAAAGAAAGGTTTGTACTTTGCATCCATCCCTTCCATTCATCGGTTTGGTCACGATTCAGGAACCCCATGTCCTTGTCCCCGCGCTTCACTGTGGCAGACTTGCTGAGGATAACAATACACACAAGGCGCCAAATGGCCATGAATTAAATTGTTTTTGCTCCTTGAGCCAAAAATCGCTCCTGTCTGCGATATATATCAAAGCGAGAGCAATGCTGATAATCAGGGGCGAGCGTGCCACTTTCCCCTGGAAGTGAAGACACCTCCAAAACCTTTGTATCAGATTCAGTAATGTGTCGAAGTCGGAAGGGATTGAATATACTACCTGATTTAAAGGCGTTGTAAGATAGGTAAGGCTCGGCTAAGAGTGCCATTGCGAGGAAGACAAAATAAGGGGGGGAAGACACGGAATACCGATCGCAACAAGATTTATTGTATGGAGACTTCTTTGGAAGCACATCGTTGCAGCGAAGATTCAAGGGCAGATTGGCCTGGATTTTGATGAGGCTCTCCGAAAAGTGAACACCACTTTGCTTTTCTTAGTGGAGGAAGACCCAAACAGGGAGGATTTCGGAGGGTGGATTGATACGACGATATAGGTCGGAATTCATCGCATCGATTTCCCAAGGGTGCATCGTCAATGCGCGGTCCGCTGAAAGTTTTGAAGGAACAATTTGCCCAACAGGAAGCAAAACTATTTCGTCTGCTGTTTAGGATGGGTCTGAACAGTTTTTAAAATGTTTTCCATCGTGTTCTCCCATGCAGTCACCCGAGGAGTTGGCATAACGCAAATATCACAAGCCAGAACCAAGTACGAGGATGGCAGGCGCTGGAGACGAATTGTCATGAACATCGGCAGTTGATTTGGCTTCTGTAAGCACCCATTTTGCGTACGAGCTATTGAGAAATGGATCCCAGGTAAAAGTGAGGTTGGTGCCATATTTTGTAGAGAATGGATGATCAGAGTGTTTCTTCTTGTCGTCCAAAAGAACACTCGGCAATTTCGAATCCAGAGAATTGGATACTTAGTTGAAAAAAGAGCTGCTGGGTGACTGAGTCCTCGGTGAAGATGGTTTCCTTTCCGTGAAGACAAGTGGAGACCTCCTCGCCGTAGGAATGGAGCATGCATCCTGAATGCAGTTAAAAAGATTTAGACAAGGAATCATCCGGACAACAGTCGTGAGGTATACCATCTGGCTACCAATTACGATGCTGTGAATCTAACCAGCTTCCACGATTCAATAAAGCCTGACAGGTGCATTGGGTCTGACCTGTCTGCCCAATTGAATGAATTTACAACGAAATGGAAACAAGGACTCGGATGTGTTTGCTTACGGTTGAGTAGTAGACGAGAAGCTCCAAGAAAGCATGCCAGTACGAGGGAGAAGACACCAAGAGAGTGGGGCCATGTAGGGTTTATTGAGAACTTCATGAGAAGTGTAACCTTGATGTTCAAATCCCAGGAGGATGCTTTTAGTGGGAATCGGGGCAGCTTCAAGCGCAAAGGCCTACTCGTGGAAGATCCAACCTTCAACGTAAGCCAACGTTCATGCCTCAGTAGATATCTGGGGTGGCGTTACACGCGCCGGTGAATTTTCAAATTTCAAGGATAGTGGCAGTAGCTGTCACATTCCTGGCACATTCAGGCGTCAGGTTTGGGGCACTTTGGCCCTCCCCGCCTTGTAATTTCAATGAAAAGAATATGTCAGAAATAGAGACTAAGAAGGGGTATCAAAAAAAATAAAATCGCAACTTACCAAAGTTGGTTCAAGCCATTATTTGGAGGAATGTCAGTACCATACCTGCTGATGCGAAGGGCAACTACATAAGGGGTTTGCAGTGTGCACCAGAGTCCCTCTCGAGGCTCAAAAACACTACATCTTTTTGCAGAAAATAGTTGCTCGCTATCGTTTCCAAGGTCGCCAGGGTTCGAGAGATTCCGAATCATCACTACTATATACCCCTGCCAGCTGGTGACTAGTATGTAAGCTATTGGCCTATGACTGAAGGTTATAGATAAGTTGGAGGGTGATGTTAAAATTATTCGGAAAATGTCCAGTGTATACTAGGTTCCATTGCGATGGAAGTAAATGCTAAGGGGTATTATGTATAGAAGGCCACTCAATAATAAAAAGGGGTTCTGTAGAATAAGGATCAAACCCCGGAGCTGGACGTTGTTATTCCTGGAATTGTATACATGTCAATGGCAAAGCCTCGACGAGAAAAACTAGGACAAACCAGTCCTGGGCACAAATGAGCATAAGTAGCGAAGAGATAATTGATGTTTGTACGTACCCTTTGCATCTATTATTTGCAGATGTTGGAATACAGGACAAATATCGACATCCAGAACAAGCTGCAGTCCTTCAGCAAAATATGACCGAGGATACAAAAGGTGAACCTACCAGCATAGGGATCAGAAGTATAGAAATTTCTAGTCAGTGAGACAAATAGAATCACTGCTAGCGGTACCGCCGCCAAACGGAAACCCCACATGATAATTCGGTGTCGCTTCGTCTCGCTGATTACGGGATAGAAGAATGTACCAATCAGAAGCCCCATGACGAAGCCACCAATATGGGCTGGTAAATCGTGCTCAACGAGGTGCATGAGAGTCACATAAGAACGAACACACCAAAATTATCCACATCTTTGTGCAAGGATAGTAAGTATTCATCCATCATCAAGAAAACTTGGTGGCCTACATGGTATATATCCAATAGCAAATCCAATGAGAACCTCAATGGTCATGAATATAAGCTAAACAAAATCAGAATTAAATCAGGTCTTGCGCAAGCACATCGGGATAACGCACTTTTCTAACAGGTCGGTAGTGGTATTTCCAGTGCGCCAGTAAATCAACCCAGGTGACCTGTGATCAAGGTGATGAGGCCTCCGCGATGAATGGGCAAGACCACTGACGGCTACTGTCCCAAAAATTGCCCCACTCGCGCCGACGGAAGGAACACCGACGAGCGAGAAATTTCCCCCGAGAACGTTACTGAAGTCACTGAGAACAATGATTTCAAAGAAGGAGAGGAGGTACCCACCCAAATATCCCTGCAGCAAAATACGTGAGGAGAAATCCCCCGGAACCCATTTCGCGCTCAATCTGTTGCAACCGAGTGAGTTTCAATTAGGCACCTAGAGAAGGAGCACATACTTGGGCAGACAAAGTCACTTGTGCAAGCATGTTGAGGATAAGATGAATAATGCCAGCATGTAGAAATATGGGTGTAATGAATCTTCAAGTGGATGAGATTAGGTCTTCAAAACCAGAATACATAATTCGTACCTAAACCATTGGTTTGGGGAGTCGCTGGGAAATCCTTCATACTATGATTGAATCTTCGGGCAACAATGCGAGTGAGAAGAAAGAACACACCCCCAAAGCCACATAACTCTTCAACTGTACATATCGATGTCACAGGATTAGCTGTGTTGTTCATGCCTATCCAAGTGTAGATATGAGACCGGAATTCAATTTGTGAAGAGGAGGCCAACTTACAGCCTAGAAGTGTTGATGGAGGAACCTGTCTGACAAACTTCATACAAGGTGGAAAGCGAGCACCAAGGTTGATAAGGGCACTTGAAGAAGGGCCCAACATTGGGTTGATCACAGGCTACTGTGGTATAAGACTTTTGGGCTAATGAGTGTGTCGAAATTCCATTTACCTTCAGGGAAATCGGACTGCCTTGCTCGCGTGCGTTAAGGACGAGCTCATAGATGCACACTGCAACCATTGCAATAGTTAAGGCATACACTGCAGGGCAATAATTCAGTGATGGAGCCCTAGGGATAGAAAACGAAGGCCCTCACCTACGAAGGGGTATTTTTGGCGGCCAATTCCCCGTTTCTTATCCTCGATTCGTTGTTGGAGTGGGTACTTTGCGCTCGCAAAGAACTTCGCTAGGGGTTTCTCCTCCGCATTACGTTGCTGTTGCGGTTCCGCGTATTCTATGAGGAAAAATAACATGAAACTCGATGCAACGAGAAGCTGATGGAACACACCTAAATCTTGGTATTGTGATTTATGGTTAATGGATACGCCCCGCACAAGTGGTGCATCAGGAGACTCGTCGATTGTGTGGTCCCGTGAATGGTGATTTAGACCATCGTCGGAATATGACAAGGCCCCCGTGGTGGGGTGATGTTTGTCGCTATAATAGGATGCATCCGCGTTCTCTGCATATGCCCTGGGTTTGCCGACGTTTGTGGGGTCGTAGCTGTCGTCTACTGTATACTCCGTTGGGGATGGTGGTCGTTTATAAGCGTTTGGACCGGAGGTGGACGGATAGGAATGTTCTTCTTCATCGTCATAAATACGCTTAGAATCTTGTGGGCCAGCCATGGAACAGAGGCTTTGGAATAGGTATCGGGGTGTTCTGCGCAAGTGAGTGTAAGGGAGGATATATAAGGCGCCCGGTAGACGCGTGTTTGTTTTAGGCCATACTGGCAGTGCCGCAGTTGCGGCCTTCTTAGCCCTTGTGTTCAGTTATGTAACCTGATGCAACCTTGGTTCGAAACAGGTTCGAATTTCGAAATATTATGTCGACTATTGACACTGATATTTAGATCACAGCAATGTTATGTTCTATCAAGCGTAATAATACTCGTACGTATGGGTGGATGGTCTTGGAAATCATGAAGTATATACTTAATACAGTGGGTGAATGGTGTTAAACAAGTCCGATCATCGGGGGTTGGTTATGCGAGTGTCAAAAGAGGCATCTATAGGCGTCGTCTCGCTCATGCTTGGTCTACCTTTGGATCTACCAGAGGGTTTACGAGTTAGAGGTGTAATGTGTGTGTTGACATGTATTGTTAATTCGGTGGTATCCTCCTGATCTTCTGTTGTCTGCGGATGTAGGTGGTCGTCCTCACTCTCTGGTTCATAGTCATGCGCGACTGGTCGACCCCAACGAGAAGCGGAACGAATACCATCGACCCACTGGAGCGTTCCGATTCCTACCTCCCGGACCTTTCGATTTCTCAATTTCCAGGCCAGTGAGGCGGTGGTATCGCTCCCACGGCTCGTGCTTTTGTCTGAACTTGAGGAAAGACTTTGAAGTGAAAACCGTTTGGAATCATCAAGCAATATGTCCTTGCCAGGTAAGGCCGCCAACAAACGAGGATTGGTTGGAAAGAGCAAGGGTAACATATATCTGGAGTCCAATAATTCACCGAGGGCTTGAGGTGGGCGAGTTGGCTCCCAGAGGGTGACATCGAGCGTTTTGTCAAACAGTGAATCGACACTTTGCTGTGGGTTGATTTCGACAGAGGGTGCTGTTGATCGTTCTGAGACGCTGGAAGCATCGTTCATGAGGGATGAAACGCTCCCTTCTCTACTCCAATCTCGATCTCCGATCTAGAATAAAATTAGGGCTAGTTTCCGAGCAAGTGCTTGATGGTTTACCTCTTTTCTCATGGCCTCCACTCCTAATTTGACCCGATGTCTTTCCCAATCTTTCTGAAGCTGAGTGAGGTATTGGATGCACTCTTCCGTCATTCGCCCTTCATTCACTTCGTACTTGTAATCACGGACGGCCCTGCGCATCTTGGAGACATCAATCAGGGTAGAAGAAAACCTCAGCATGAGATGGCTAACCTGGAGTGGATTTATGTGCTTCATAGTTTGAATCGTGGCAACAAGATCTGGGAATTCGGTGATGGAGGAGAGACACTGTAAAATGTGAATTAAATATGTATTGGTTAACATTACATGTTTTACCTGAAGCCAATTCAAGAGATCTCTCAAAGGGGCGAGATGGATTTGAATGCCAGAAGGAATGCCCATTTCTTCGATCCATTCTTCGATCGCAGTCAAGTTCATGCTTATTTGGAGAGCGCGGGATCTGGGAAGGCATTTCTGGTGTGAGATACAAATACAATGCTTGAAGGGCGAAGGAACCAACCTGCAAATATACTTTTTCCTCGTAATCACACGATTGAATATTTCACCTAGCAGGTTGTTCAAGTTAATTGGGGAGAATGGCGGGTAAATTGGACGTACAAGATGTCCAATACATGACCTGCGACCATAACTGGGTTGTGATGGCTGGGTTGATATCGGAGAGTACCAGGAGTGTATGAAGGGAGGTGAGAAATGAAGTAAGGTCGAACGGTGAAGGTAAGGGTGGAGACTCTTGGAAGACAGAAGCTGCGGAAGGCGGCCCTTTAGCGCGCGTAATAGTCTGGCGCAAAGACGAGAAGCCTCGTGAAGCGGACGAGGAAACTGTGGGCTGGTTTCGAGATGGCGACAGCGGTCTGCGTGGACTAGTAGGTGGGGTTGGAACCACGTTCTTTCCACTAGGTGATACTGGCGGAGCTTTGCGTTTTCCACTGAATGGTCGAAGAAACGACCATTCAGATTCGAATTGCACAGCTTCCAATTCAGAAGCCACTGGGACGTATGACAAAATGGTAACATCTAGAAGCTGGTCTATTCGCCGTTCAGCGAAACGGATAATAAAAACTGAGAGAACAAGACATTAGCGACGCGGAAAATGAAAATCTACAACTTGAGAACTTACCGAAAACGGAATTGATAACTTCTTCAATGAGCTCAAAAGAACCCAACATCTCGCAGGCCTCGTTTATTGAGGTGTCGCATTCCAGTAAATGTAACCACAGGGTCGTGTTGTATAACCAAAACACCAAACACGAAAGATCCTCGGCTCGATTCTGTTGTTTTTAATGCTGATCAGAACCGACACATCCAATTCTACAGTGCGGTGGGCCTAACGCACGAAAAATGTTTCTTCGATGGCATCGGTAGCCCCGATAATAAGGTCCTCTAGCCAGGTGTGGTCACACGTCAACGCCGCAAATCTCGCAAGCATGTATAGGGTATTGGCCGGAGTTGCATCTTTAAAGGTTGGTCGGTAATTTGTGATCAACGACTCAAATATTTGAGAGAGTAGGGGCGGAGAGAAGACCAGCATGGCCGAATAATCTGGAATAGGCGTCTACAAGTGTGTCGGCCGTCGAGTATGACTGTGGAGCATGGAGCACTCACATACACGCCCTCGTTTTCTTCTTCGTCTTCATCTGAATCTGAGTCTGAGTCAGAGAGTTCCGAACTTTTTCGCCACCAATCTGGATCAACTCCCAGGACCTTCCCAATATCTTCCCGTATCTCCTTCCGTTTTCCTTTCCTTTTCGTGCGCTTCTCCAATAACCTCCGCCTCTCTTCCATCCGTCCCCCCATCCAGCCTTGGGTCCGCATAGATTCCTCGAGCAATAATGCCACATCTTCTTTCCCGGGCAGTACGGAATGTGCCGTAACGATGTCGAGGGGTGTGAGCTTCCTCCCTGTGAGTGCAAAAGGAGAGCAACCATGGGTCATTAGATACGACACAAGAGTTGGGGGAGCAAGGATCGCAGCATAGTGTAAAGGGGTCCAACCGGCTTTCGACGACAACAAACTGCTTCAGTTGGGAACCATTGGAAAAAAATTTCAATCTGCCTACCTTGATCTGCATTTAAATCGGCTCCCTGTGACACGAGAAGGCGAACGCATTCTTCTCTTTCCATGTCCCGATCCGAGTCTCCGCGAAAGCCATAAATTGCGAGACTGACGAGGCCGACACCATCTTCGTCATGCAATTCTAGATCGACATGGGCTTGTGCTTGACGATCGGTCAACAGATATTGGACAACAGATATATCTCCGAATGCACAAGCACGAGTCAAGCAGTGAGCCACAAGCTCTGCTTTCTGGGAAGGATTCAAGCCAGAGTCAGCACTGATTTGCTCAGAGATCTGAGTTATCGTTGGATATAGTGGATGAAGGTCTGGTTCCGGGGAGAGATCTATTGGAAGCGTGGGTGTTGTTGGCATCCCCAGGAACTAGGGGGTGGGCCGCGTTGGAGACACAAAATAATCTCGAGAACGGCTGGTAGACTAAGTATGTGAGGGTTAGGCCGACGCGTGGTACGCGTCGTTGCGAGGGAAGGAAGAAGGATTGATGCCGACCGAGCACAAGTGTCTCTGGAAACGCAATGAAATGCCAGGAATGATAAGTGTGGCCGAAGAAAAGATGATGGCAGAGGAATGGTGGGAGAGGGTACTCTGACCAGTCACAAAACCCATCACTCAGTGCCGAAATTGTGATCGAGGCTGACAGCTTCCTTATCCTTCAAAACTCTCACCGCCATGCCACCCTACAAACGCCAAAAACTCTCTGCACCGGAGGAGGGCCACGACAATGATGCTAGCTCTATTGAGATATCTGCAGAGTCCGATTTTATGGACGAAGAAGATGAAGACATGAACAGTGTCAGTGCAGATGGCTCGCAAGTCGATGAAGATGAAGAAATCGAAGGGCTAAAACCTCAAAAATCTCGCCAAACCTCGAAGAGAAAAATCAGAGCGACGGGCGGCTCAAAATTTGGAGCTACACTACAATTTCTGCTCGATACAGAAGCTCCCTCAAATCTACCACTGTCCCTCAAACCTTCAATAGCACGGAAGCGCAACGATGAAAAATTGGAACTACGGGCGAAGAAAGCACTGCAAATAGAAAAGAAGGAAAAGGAGGACAAAGCAAGGGTGAAGGATGTCATTGGAGGTTGGGGAGGAGAAAGTGAGAGAGCGCTGAGAAAAGTTGCACAACGAGGAGGTATTTTTTTATTATAGATTTTCACTCAAAGGCCCTTGTTGACGCGCCCTCAGTTGTCAGGCTATTCAATGTGATACAGCAATCCCAAGCTTCTGTCACTGCTGCAGCAGAAGATGCAAAAGCCAATCGTGGTACCGGGAAACCTTCACTAGCAGCGCCTGTGCTGGAGAGTAAAAATAAAGGCAAAGGCAAAAACAAAGACAACATCATCGGTCGAGGCAAAGAAAGTATGTATTTTATACTTCCTCCTTTTCCTTGGTTAACAGGACCGCAATCTAGGCGCAGTGGACAAAGACGATTTCTTCAATATGATTAAATCAGGAGGAGTGGTCTCGAAGGTGTAATAATTGCATATGTACGGATCATATAAGCTTGATTGTGCGACGCTTCAGCTTATGAACTTGGTCATCTGTTGTTCAGAGCATTATCCTTCTGGCTCGCACACCCACAGAGGTGGAGGTAGACATTCCTGCTGGCTTTGATGCCGCACTACATCGAATAGCCTCAAACTTGCATGCGTTATAGTTTTGGCAAGGAGTCGCTGGGTTAGCCGGTTGACATTCAGCGGCGGCTGTTCTGCTTTATTTCTTCTCGACCTCCTGGTTAGGACCCCATATGTTCGGATCTTCAACCTGTCTTGGGGAAATCTGTGGCTATTGTTGGTGCTGCCAATGCAGGCCTGGCACACTTCCTCGACATCGACCATCGACCACTGATATATCACGCTTGACAGCCCTCCAGGCAACAAGTTTCTCCCCTGGAGATCTCAAATACCTTCTGCACATGAACATACAAGTGCCCTCTATGGCTTACTCTGGTCACTTCATTATGGTCGACGTCAGAAACTTCTGAATTATATCAGCTCCCAACGTCAAGTCCAACGCGCCTCATGGGTAGATAACTCAGGGGAAAGGCATTTGGATCTCGCTGTCTCCGATTAAAGCT